>Ga0105356_10003065_pt1 | contig 16496 bp, 13 predicted proteins | sample GOMGulsemesocosm_3_FD_83502 | JGI IMG/M metagenome (GOLD analysis project Ga0105356, IMG submission 83502) | Methane-oxidizing microbial communities from mesocosms in the Gulf of Mexico - GOM9D Gulf of Mexico | ecosystem: Environmental > Aquatic > Marine > Cold seeps | place: Gulf of Mexico...
GGAGATACACTTATTTTAATTACTTATGCGTTTATGGATATAGAAGAAGCTAAAGTATTTAAACCTGCTTTAGTATTTCCAGACGAGAAGACAAATTTGTTAAAATAAATCATTGAATAAGCGCGTAAAATCAATCCTAAAAATAACACTTCCATTATTATTGGGGGTGGTTTTGGTTTGGTATTCTTTGTCTGAAATTTCAATTGATGTTTTAGTAACTCATTTTAAAAATGCAAACTATGCCTGGATTCTTTTAGGCTTGTTTTTTGGACTTTTAAGCCATATGTCCAGAGCATACCGTTGGAAATTCATGATAAAACCATTGGGATATAATCTTGGGTTTTCAAATAGTTTAATGGCAGTTTTTGCAGCGTATTTGGTGAACTACACCATTCCTAGAGCAGGTGAAGTTACACGGGCAACTATTATTACTAATTACGAAGGAGTGCCATTCGAAAAGTGTTTTGGAACTATAGTGGCAGAACGTGTCGCAGATTTAGTAATGATGTTTACCATAGTTGTTGTTACACTTTTTTTAGAATTCGATTTTATCTATCAATTTCTACTCGAAAAATTTAATTTGACTAAAATTATTATTGGATCTGCCATGTTATTTGTGTTGGTAATCGTTCTTTTTGTCTATATAAGAAAGAGTAAATCTAAGTTTGCGGTCAAACTAAGATCTTTTCTTAGTGGATTATTAGAAGGAATATTGACCATTTTTAAAATGAAACAAAAATGGGCTTTCATTTTTCATACCATCTTTATTTGGGCTATGTATGTGCTGATGTTTTATGTGACTTCGTTTGCAATAAATGAGATTGTCGACATTCCATTTTCAGCTATTTTAGTAGGGTTTATTTCAGCTAGTTTTAGTATAGCAGCGACTAATGGCGGTGTTGGTTCATATCCTTTAGCAGTTTATGCCGCATTTTCAATATTTGATATAGCAAAAGATTCAAGTATTGCTTTTGGGTGGATTATGTGGTCATCACAAACATTAATGATAATTATTTTAGGAGGATTGTCGTTAATTTATTTGCCTATTTACAATAGAAGACGCATAGAAAAGAACACCAAAGGAGCCTAATTTAATAGTCCAATATTTGGGCGTAATTGCTTACCTTGCTCGTATCAAATCTTAGTAAATTCAATTAAATTAAAGTATGGTTAATATTAATTCTATTGTTAAATGGCTAAAGTAAAAACTACTTTTTTTTGCCAAAGTTGTGGCAGTCAATATGCCAAATGGCAAGGACAATGTTCGGCGTGTAAAGCCTGGAATACTATTGTAGAAGAAGTTATTCAAAAACCAGAAAAGAGCGATTGGAAAACACCTTCTGCTAATAATTCTAAACGCATTTCAAAGCCTTTAAAGATTAAAGAAATTGATGCTTCTAAAGAAGCTCGGATGAATACGTATGATGACGAATTTAATCGTGTGCTTGGTGGGGGGATTGTTCCGGGATCCTTAACCCTTCTTGGAGGAGAACCTGGTATAGGTAAGAGTACTTTACTGCTTCAAATTTCATTAAAACTCCCCTATAAAACACTTTATGTTTCTGGAGAAGAAAGTCAGAAGCAAATAAAAATGAGAGCGGAACGTATTAGTCCTGACAATGACAATTGCTACATTTTGACCGAAACCAAAACACAAAATATATTTAAACAAATTGAAGCTTTAGAGCCTGAGATTGTTATCATTGATTCTATTCAAACCTTACATAGTGACTATATAGAATCTTCGTCTGGGAGTATTTCCCAAATTAAAGAATGTACTACAGAGCTAATTAAATTTGCAAAGGAAACAGCCACACCGGTACTGCTCATAGGTCATATAACCAAAGATGGGAATATCGCCGGACCAAAAATTTTGGAGCATATGGTTGATACTGTATTGCAGTTTGAAGGTGATAGAAATCATGTGTTTAGAATTCTACGTGCCAATAAAAACAGGTTTGGATCAACGAATGAATTAGGAATCTATGAAATGCAAGGGTCTGGATTGCGGGAAGTATCAAATCCCTCCGAAATTTTAATTTCCAAAAAGGATGAAGAGCTTAGTGGTAATGCTATCTCGGCAACTCTTGAAGGCATGCGTCCATTAATGATTGAGGTGCAGGCCTTGGTGAGTACAGCAGTATACGGAACCCCACAACGTAGTGCCACAGGCTTTAATGCTAAACGACTCAATATGTTGTTAGCGGTATTAGAAAAGCGTGCTGGATTTCGTTTAGGAGCCAAAGATGTGTTTTTAAATATTACAGGAGGAATCACAGTTGATGATCCAGCGATTGATTTGGCAGTGGTGGCTGCAATTTTGTCTTCAAATGAAGATGAGGCTTTGCAAAAAGACTTCTGTTTTGCTGCAGAAGTTGGGCTTTCTGGAGAAATACGCCCTGTACAACGTGTGGAGCAGCGTATTTTAGAAGCTGAAAAATTAGGATTCTCATCCATATTTGTATCTAAATACAATAAGATATCATTAAAAAACACCACTATAAAAATTCAATTAATATCTAAAATTGAAGATTTGGTTGGATTAATCGTTTAAATATGAACAAGTCTTTATTATTATTTTTCTGTTTGGTTTTTGTTACAAATATTACAAAAGGAGAAGGATTAAACAATGCTCCTGTCTTTTTTGATAAATATGAAAAAGCAACTCTTCATTTTTTAGATGGAACATCAGTTCTAGGGTATGGGAAGATTGTAGATTTTCTTAATATTTATAAAATTAAGTTTAAAGTATCTCTTGAAAGTAAGTCAGATACGTGGACAAATGAATTGGTAGAAGGAATCACTTTTCATGGGAAATATGAAGATTTTGTATTTAAGTATGTTAAACCACACCCCAGATTAGGCGCCTTATTGTTAGAACTTATAGAGTAAGGGGTTGTAAGCCTTTATCAAGATATACAGGTGCTTAGGAGTTCTAGTTTTTATGAGAATGATAAAAATATTACCGGTTATTCTGTAGTGTATTATGTTAAAAAGCAGGACGAGAATGCCGCATTGCCTTTAAACGGGAATTTTAAGCGAAAAGCAAGGACATATTTTCAGGATTGTATTGGGATTATGAATAAAATTAAATCGAAAGAATTTGATAAACATACAATTCCAGAGATAGTGTATTATTATAATGATTTTTGTTCAGATTAATATGCCGTAGATTTCCCTAGTATTATTTAATAATCCATTAGGCATTTTCCCTTCCTTTTCAGCCTCTATTTTGTCAAAATTCCTTAATTTCGCAATCTTATTAGAAATAAGCCAAAACCTTAAGTGTTTGATAGTTATCATAAAACAAAGAGAGGCGTATTACATCTGACCTAATAAGGCATGAGTATTAACAGATGAAATGATAGAAAATGAGTAAGACTTTTCCTGAATATAAAGGACTAAACTTAGCAACGGTAGCCAATGAAGTTGGTAGCGATTGGGAAGCAAATAATATCTTTGAAAAAAGTGTAACGACAAGAGAAGGGAACACACCATTTGTATTTTTTGAAGGCCCACCTTCAGCAAATGGATTACCAGGGGTACACCATGTTTTGGCGCGTGCTATAAAAGATATTTTTCCACGCTATAAAACCATGAAAGGTTTTCAGGTAAAGCGAAAAGCTGGATGGGATACTCATGGATTGCCAATTGAATTAGGTGTTGAAAAAGAACTTGGAATTACAAAAGAAGATATTGGTAAAACTATTTCTGTAGAAGATTATAATGCAGCTTGTAGAACAGCAGTAATGCGATATACCGATGTTTGGAATGATCTTACTCAAAAAATGGGATATTGGGTAGATATGGACGATCCATATGTAACCTATGAGCCTAAATACATGGAAAGCGTTTGGTGGTTGTTAAAGGAAATATACACCAAGAAATTGATGTATAAGGGCTACACTATTCAACCCTATTCTCCAAAAGCAGGAACAGGATTGAGCTCACATGAGTTGAATCAGCCAGGAACTTATCAAGATGTAACAGATACCACTGCGGTAGCACAGTTTAAAGCAATAGAAGAAACACTACCTGAATTTTTACAAAATGAAGGAATCATTCATTTCTTAGCTTGGACAACGACACCTTGGACCTTGCCTAGTAATACAGCTTTAACTGTAGGATCAAAGATTGATTATGTATTGGTTGAAACTTTTAATCAATATACATTTGAGCCCATAAAAGTGATTTTGGCTAAAAAATTAGTCAGCTATCAGTTTTCTGGAAAATATAATCAGATAGAAGATAAATCAGAATTGTCATCATACAATTCAGGAGATAAAAAGATTCCATTTCACATTGTAAAAGAATTTAGGGGAAAAGATTTAGTAGGCATAAAATATGAGCAACTTCTGCAATATGCATTACCAAATGATAACCCTGAGAATGCCTTTAGAGTAATTTCTGGAGATTTTGTAACGACTGAAGATGGTACGGGAATTGTTCACACAGCTCCTACTTTTGGACAAGATGATGCTATGGTTGCTAAACAAGCATCACCAGAGGTTCCGCCGTTATTAGTAAAAGATACCGATGGTAATTTAGTGCCTTTGGTAGATTTACAAGGACGTTTTCGTCCAGAAATGGGTGAGTTTGCAGGAAAGTATGTAAAGAATGAATATTACAATGATGGCGAAGCACCGAAACGATCTGTAGACGTCGAGCTTGCCATTAAATTAAAAGAAGAAAATAAGGCCTTTAAGGTTGAAAAATATAAACATAGCTATCCAAATTGTTGGCGTACAGATAAACCAATTTTATATTACCCACTAGATTCATGGTTTATTAAAGTAACTGATGTAAAGGATAAAATGTTTGCCTTGAATAACACCATAAACTGGAAACCAAAATCAACTGGAGAAGGACGATTTGGAAACTGGTTGGCAAATGCTAATGATTGGAATTTATCACGTTCACGTTATTGGGGGATTCCATTGCCAATTTGGAGAACTGAAGATGGTAAAGAAGAAATTTGTATCGGTTCGGTTGAAGAGTTAAAATCAGAGATGCAAAAAGCCGTTGATGCAGGTGTTTTGAAAGCAGATATATTTGCTGAATTTGAAGTTGGAAATAATTCAGAAGAGAATTATGCAAAAATAGATTTACATAAAAATATTGTTGATGAGATTGTTCTTGTTTCTCCTTCCGGTCAACCAATGCAACGCGAAAGCGATTTGATTGATGTTTGGTTTGATTCAGGATCTATGCCATATGCACAATGGCATTACCCATTTGAAAACAAAGCATTAATTGACGAGAATAAATCATATCCAGCCGATTTTATTGCGGAAGGGGTAGACCAAACACGAGGATGGTTCTATACGCTTCATGCTATTGCAACTATGGTTTTTGATTCTGTTGCTTATAAAAATGTAGTGTCAAATGGATTGGTTTTAGACAAGAAGGGACAAAAAATGTCCAAGCGTCTTGGAAATGCTGCAGATCCTTTTGAAACATTAAGCAAGTATGGAGCAGATGCTACACGATGGTATATGATTAGCAATGCCAACCCGTGGGATAATTTAAAGTTTGATGTAGAGGGTATTGAAGAAGTGAAACGTAAATTTTTCGGAACACTTTATAATACTTATTCCTTCTTTACATTATATGCAAATATCGATAAATTTAATTATAGCGAAGCCGATATTTCATTAAGTGATCGACCAGAAATTGACCGTTGGATCTTATCAGAGTTGCATACACTTATAAAAAAGGTGGATGCTTTTTATGGAGATTACGAGCCAACAAAGGCGGCTAGAGTTATATCGGAGTTTACTCAAGAATATCTAAGTAACTGGTTCGTGCGATTAAGCAGAAGGAGATTTTGGAAAGGCGATTACCAACAAGATAAGATTTCGGCATATCAAACCTTATATACATGTTTGTTAACCATTGCAAAATTAGGCGCACCAATTGCTCCTTTTTATATGGATAGACTTTATAAAGATTTAACAAATGTTACACAAAAAGAGACCTTTGAAAGTGTTCATTTAGCTGAATTTCCTGAGAGCAATAGCGATTATATAGATAAAGGTTTGGAGCGAAAAATGGAGAATGCCCAAACAATATCTTCATTAGTCTTATCGTTAAGAGCTAAGGAAAAGATAAAAGTTAGACAGCCTTTGCAAAAGATTATGATTCCCGTTGATAATGTATCCCAAAAAGAAGAAATTTTGGCGGTTTCAAATCTTATAAAACACGAAGTAAATGTTAAGGAAGTAGAACTTCTGGAAGATGCATCAGATATATTAGTAAAGCAGATTAAGCCTAATTTTAAAACCTTAGGGCCACGATTTGGAAAGGATATGAAAGTGATTGCAAGTGCTATAAATGCGTTCAGTTCAGAGGACATTAAAAAAATTGAACAAAGTGGAGCATTAGACCTTGACATTAATGGAAAAAGTATTACATTAGGACTTGAAGATGTAGAGATTAAATCTCAAGATATTGAAGGGTGGTTAGTAGCAAATGAAGGGGCTTTAACAGTCGCTTTAGATGTTACCATTACTGAGGAACTACGAAAAGAAGGAATTGCGAGAGAGCTCGTTAATCGCATTCAAAATTTACGTAAAGACTCTGGTTTTGATGTCACAGATAAAATTGATGTATTTCTTCAAAAAGATGACAATATAGTTAGTGCAGTTAATACTAATATGGAATATATTAAGACAGAAACACTAACTGAAGAACTTGAAATTACAGATAAAGTGAATAATGGTATAGACATTGCTTTTGATGAGATAAATACAAAATTGTCTATACAAAAACATTAAGATTATGGCAGTAGATAATAACAATAGATACTCTGATGCAGATTTAGCCGAATTTAAAGTGTTAATACTTGAAAAAATAGAAAAGGCCCAACACGATTTAGAGCTTATAAAAAGCGCGTATATGAATGATCATAATAATGGTACAGAAGATACGTCACCTACATTTAAAGCTTTTGATGAAGGAAGTGCTGTAATGAGTAAGGAATCCAATTCACAATTGGCAATTCGTCAGGAAAAATTTATTCGCGATTTAAAAAATGCACTTATACGTATAGAAAATAAAACCTATGGTGTATGTCGTACTTTAGGGAAGCTTATAAATAAAGAACGTTTAAAATTAGTGCCTCATGCTACCTTAAGTATTGAAGCTAAGAATTTGCAAAAATAAATTGCAAAATGTAAATTTAAAACGTCTCATTACTTGAGGCGTTTTTTTTTTATCCATTTCTGTCAAGGCAATAAAATATTTTTATTTTTACCAAAATTAGTAGGATCACATGTCATTAAAAAAAGCTTCAATAATCATTATCCTTATATTACTAGTTGATCAAATTTCCAAGTTATATGTGAAAACACATTTTATGCTTGGAGAAGATGTAACGGTTTTTAGCTGGTTTAAAATATTATTTGTTGAAAATAATGGTATGGCCTGGGGAGCAAAACTCAGTGACTTTTTACCGTTTATTTCAGACAGAACAGCAAAGGTTATTTTAACTTCATTTAGATTGGTTGCTATTGTTGGGATAGGATATTGGTTGGTGTCTTCAATTAAACAAAAAGGATCTCGCTTACTTACTTGGGCAGTGTCTTTAATTTTTGCAGGAGCCTTAGGGAATATCATTGACTCTGTTTTATATGGTGTGATGTTTAATGATAGTTATGGGCAAGTGGCTACGTTTTTATCACAGGATGCATATGGGTCTTTATTTCATGGAAAAGTGGTAGATATGCTGCATTTCCCACTGTGGAATGGAACATTTCCAGAGTGGCTCCCCTTTTGGGGAGGAGAAGCATTTGCTTTTTTCGAGCCAGTTTTTAATATTGCTGATATGGCAATTAGTACAGGTGTAGGGATACTTTTGGTTTTTAATAAGAAAGCATTTCCTAAAACGATTAAGAAAGAAGCCCAAAGTACTCCTATAGGTTAGAATCTATAAACATTTTTTGGAGTTACACAATAATCTAAAGGCACGTCACTTTCAATAATTCCTTCAATACAGGCTTCGGCTTCAAAAAAGGAAAGCCCAATTTTTATGGTCTCTGGATTACATGCACTTAAAAAATTATCATAAAACCCTTTGCCATAACCAACACGATGGCCTTGTTTATCAAAGGCGAGTAATGGAACAAAAACAACATCTATTTTAGAGTTGTTGACCTCAATACCATCTACAGGTTCAGGAATACCCCAATTATTTTTTTTAATTACGGTATTGTCAGTTAATAGGTAATTTGTTAACTCGTGAGTTTTAAAATTAGATTTAGAGATTATTATATCCTTATCTTTAGCATGAAGTATATGAAGAATGAATTCTGTTTGAATTTCTCTATGCTCAATAATACTCAGGAATAAATGATAATAGGTTTTGTCCCAAATATCTAGGTCTAACAAACGATTGGCAATATTTAAACTTTGTGTTTCAATGTCATCATTCGAAAATCCATTACGTAAGTCTTTGTATTTTGATCTAAGTTCAGCTTTTGTCATGCCTTAAGTTGTGTTGAAATTCGAAACAAAGCATCCCCTTTATATACTATTGGAGCTTCATTAACATTGAAAATATAACCTGAATTATCGGCTTTTACAAAATGATGAAATTTTCCAAAGGGGTCCGTAATATGACCAATAATATCACCTTTGTTAACTTCCTTATTTAGTTGTGCCGTAGCTCTAAACATTCCAGAGTATTTGGCTCTAATCCATTTGTTTTCAGTAATAAACACACAATTTGCTTTGGGTTTTGAGATTTTGAATTTAGAATGTAACATCCCAAAATGGTTTAAAACGCGTTTAACTCCATTAACACCTGTATTGGTAATGTTGTTGTCAAAATTAAATGATTTACCTCCTTCAAAAAGAAGCATGGGTATCCCGAGTTTATGACAAGTGTTTCTAAATGATTTGTTCAAGTTTTTAGAATAGAGCACAAAAGGCGCTCCAAATACTCTTGCTAATTCTTCAAGTGCTGAATCATTATTTACTATTCTAACCTGAGCAGCATTAAATCGGTCTGAACCACCAGTATGAAAATCCATAATTAAATCAACCTGAGGTACTATTTCATGAATTAATTTATAGGCTACACGACTCGCCAAAGAACCTGATTTTGTCCCAGGAAACATTCTATTTAAATCGCGACCATCTGGAAATTCCCGATCCATATGTAAAAAACCAAAGATGTTAATCACAGGGATACAGATTATAGTTCCTCTTTTAGGTTTATTAATGCCTTTTGCAATAATTTGGCGTACAATTTCTACACCATTAACCTCATCTCCATGAATACCTGCTGTAATTAAAATGGTAGGACCGTGTTTTTTTGAACGTTCAATCAGGACAGGAACCTCAACGCTTGTTGTGGTATGTAATTTGGCTACATTAAAATTTATTTCCCGACTCTCACCAAGTGGGATTGCTTCACCAAGTATATGTAGTATATCACTTTTAGGGCTTGTCATAATTCATTATTCATTGTTGATTCTACAGGGCAAAAATAATCTTTGGTAATTAAAAAAGAGAATATTTAATCTAGTTACGACAATTTCTTTCTATAAAAGTAATTATAGCTTGCGCTATATTCTTTTGAGTAGCAACTTCTATGCCTTCAAGACCTGGTGTTGAGTTTACTTCTAAAATGAGAGGGCCGCGTTTAGACGCTAACATATCGACACCACAAACCGGTAATTTTAAGGCCTGGGCAGCCTTTATGGCTAATTTTAATTCGGGAGGACTCAAGGTAATATAATTTGCAGTGCCTCCGCGATGCAAATTAGAACGGAATTCGCCTTCTTTGCCTTGTCGTTTCATTGCACCAACAACTTGTCCATCTACAACTAAAGCCCTTAAATCGGCACCATTTGCTTCTTCAATATATTCTTGTACAATAACTCTGGCTTGTAGCCCATTAAATGCTTCAAGTACAGATTCTGCAGCATTTTTTGTTTCAGCCAATACAACTCCAATCCCTTGAGTGCCTTCTAGAAGCTTTATGACTACTGGAGTTCCGCCAACATGTTCCAATACTTCAACAACATCTCTGGAATAGTTTGTAAATACTGTTTTTGGCATATCTACTTCCGATTTTGATAAGTGTTGAAAACTTCTCAGCTTATCTCTAGAGCGTATGATGGCTTCAGAAGTTACTGTTGTGAACACATTCATCATCTCAAATTGACGTACAACAGCACAACCAAAAAAGGTTACAGAAGCTCCAATTCTTGGAATAATAGCATCTACATAATCCAAGTATCTATTCTCATAATAAATGGTTGGCTTTTCTTTTTCAATAATTAAATCACATTTTAAAGGGTCAATGATTTCCACAATATGATTACGTTTTTCAGCTTCTTCAATAAGTCGTCTTGTGGAATAAAGATGTTCGTTTCGAGAAAGAATAACAATATTCATATTAAAAATTAATTACTGTATTAAATTGCTTTTTAGTCAAGCTGAAAATTATAAATTAGAACACATTTTATAAGCGAAAAGGTGCTAATGTACATGCAATATACTAAAAAAGACAAACGAATTTTTACAATATTAGGAATTAATCTACCTTTGAGTAATGAGTAAATCTACCTTAGAAATACAAATAAAAACCCTTCCTAGTGCCCCAGGGGTCTATCAATATTTTGATGTAAATGACGTCATAATTTATGTCGGGAAAGCCAAAAATTTAAAAAAGCGGGTGAGTTCTTATTTCACGAAAACTCATGATGATGGAAAAACAAGAGTGCTTGTAAAAAAAATAGTGAGTATTAAGCATATCGTAGTTGCTACAGAAACAGATGCCTTGTTGCTTGAAAATAATTTAATTAAAAAGTATCAGCCAAGATATAATGTGTTGCTTAAGGATGATAAATCATACCCTTGGATTTGTATAAAAAAGGAACGTTTTCCAAGAGTGTTTCAAACCCGGAGATTAATAAAGGACGGCTCTGAATATTTTGGACCTTATACAAGTGGAAAAACGGTTCATACCTTGCTGGATTTAATAAAGGGATTGTATCCCTTACGAACGTGTAAATATGATTTGTCTCCCGAAAAAATTGAGGCAGGGAAGTATAAAGTCTGTTTAGAATACCATTTAGGAAATTGCAAAGGTGCATGCGAGGGATTTGAATCCGAAACCGAATATGATGTAGGAATAAAAGCCATCAGAGAAATTTTAAAAGGAAATTTTAAAGATTCATTATCACGATTTAAAGATCAGATGAAGTCTTATGCTTCCGAAATGCTATTTGAGGAGGCTCAAAAAATAAAAGAAAAGATAGATGTACTGGAAAACTACCAAGCGAGGTCTACAATAGTAAATCCTAAAATAAGCAACGTTGATGTGTTCTCAATTGTTAGTGACGAAAGCTATGCCTATATTAATTTTTTACAAATTTCGTATGGGTCTATTATAAGATCTCATACTTTAGAAATTAAGAAAAAATTGCAAGAAACAGATCTCCAGTTATTAACGCTTGCAATAACTGAAATCAGACAGCGTTTCAATTCTATGTCTAAAGAAATTTATGTGCCTTTTAAGGTGGATTTAGGAGAAGAATTAAAAGTTACGGTGCCTAAATTAGGGGATAAAAAACACATAATAGACTTGTCTGTTCGAAATGCCAAATATTATAGATTAGAACAATTAAAGCAAGTTAAAATTACTGATCCTGATAGGCATGTTAAACGGATTATGGCACAAATGAAAGCTGATTTACGCCTTTCAGAAGAGCCTAGACATATTGAATGTTTTGATAATTCAAACATTCAGGGCACACATCCTGTAGCTGCATGTGTTGTGTTTAAAAATGGTAAGCCCAGTAAAAAAGATTATCGTCATTTTAATATAAAAACGGTTGAGGGCCCAGATGATTATGCGTCAATGACCGAAGTGGTATACAGGCGTTATAAGCGTTTAGTTGAAGAAGGGCAGTCTTTGCCGCAATTAATTATAATTGATGGCGGGAAAGGGCAATTGTCGGCGGCATTAAAAAGTTTGGATGCGCTCAATTTGAGAGGAACAATTGCCATTATTGGAATTGCAAAACGATTGGAAGAATTATTCTATCCAAATGATCCAATTCCGTTATATTTGGATAAAAAAAGTGAAACCCTAAAAATAATTCAACAACTGCGAAATGAAGCGCATCGTTTTGGAATTGAGCATCATAGAAACAAGCGTAGTAAGACGGCTTTAAATACAGAGTTAGAAACTATTCCTGGAATTGGAGAAAAAACAATTGTAGATCTATTGAAACATTTTAAGTCAGCAAAACGTGTGTCTTACGCGAAATTGGATGAACTTGAAGTTGTAATTGGAGCATCCAGAGCACAACGTATATATAATTATTATAATAAAAATTAAGTGAAAATAATTCTAACATTTTTAGCCTTATTTGTTGTGTTTACAAGCTCGGCTCAGGACGAATCAACAGAAACTCTTAAGGTAGGGTTGGTGCTTAGTGGTGGCGGTGCAAAAGGATTGGCGCATATTGGAGCTTTAAAAGTTTTGGACAGTTTAGGTGTGAAAATAGATTATATAGCGGGAACAAGTATGGGGGCAGTTGTGGGATCACTTTATGCTGCTGGCTATTCAGGAGAACAACTGGACTCTATTTTTAGTAATGTCAATTTTGATGATATTATTAGCGACAACTTACCAAGGGCTTCCAAAACATTTTATGAACGCGAAAACTCAGAGAAATATGCAGTATTAATTCCATTTAATAATTTAAAAATACAGCTGCCTTCAGCACTTTCAAGAGGACAAAATGTTTTTAATTTATTATCAAAATTGACACTTCATGTTAGTGGTGTAGAAAATTTTGAAAACCTTTCAATCCCGTTTTTTTGTATTGCTACTAATGTAGAAACTGGAGCTCCAGTTGTTTTAGATAGTGGAAGTTTGCCTCAGGCGGTCGCAGCAAGTGGTGCTTTTCCAACATTGTTTCAGCCTGTAATTATAGACGATCAAGCATTAATTGATGGTGGTGTTGCCAATAACTACCCCATTGATGAATTAAAAGCGAAGGGGATGGATATTATTATTGGGGTTGATGTTCAGGATGATTTGGCAAAAAAAGACGACTTGAAATCTGCACCTGAAATTTTACTTCAAATCAATAATTACAGAACAATTAGGGATATGAAGATCAAGTCAAAAAAAACAGATGTCTACATTAAACCTGACATAAAAGGATTTACCGTTATTTCGTTTAATGAGGGTGAACAAATTGTTGAAAGAGGACGAATAGCGACTTTACAGTTTGCGAATAGATTAAAACAGCTATCACGTATCCAATCTAGTCCAAAGCTGAAATTGCCAAATGTCCCGGAAACGGATAGTATTAATATTAAAAACATTAGAGTATTTGGCAATAATACATACACCCGTTCTTATGTATTGGGAAAACTCAAACTCAAGAAACAAAAAAAAGTAAGTTATCTGCAATTTAATAAAGGAGTGAATAATTTGGTCGCTACTAATAACTTTGATAGTTTTTTGTATCAATTCAAACCCAATAATGACGGTTATGACTTGATAGCAAATGTGAAAGAAAGTGATGTCACAACCTATTTAAAATTAGGATTACATTATGATGATTTATATAAAAGTGCGGTTTTATTAAATATTTCACAGAAACGAATATTATTTAACAATGATGTGGCATCATTGGACTTTGTTCTAGGAGATAATATTCGTTACAATTTCGAGTATTATATAGATAAAGGATTTTATTGGAGTATAGGGTTGAAATCCAGATATAATGCATTTCATAAAAGTATTAGCGCCTCGTTATTACTAGATGAAAATGAGCTATTAAATACAGGCTTAAATAAAATTGAAATTGAATTAAGTGACTTAACTAATCAGTTTTATTTACAAACGCTATTTAGAAAAGATTTGTCGTTAATTCTGGGAGCCGAACATAAAAAACTTAGAATTACTTCTGAAACCGTTATTAATAATGTTGATCCTAATCTTGAAGAAGCTACCTTTGAAAACAGCGACTTTGTAAGTGTATTTGGTAAGTTGAAGTTTGATACTTATGATAATAAGTACTTTCCAAATGAAGGCTTTTTGTTTGATGGAGATATGCACTTATTTCTGTCTTCGTCTGATTTTAATAATAATTTTGGACAATTTTCATTTGCAAAAGCTAATATTGGTTACGCACTGAGTTTTTCAAAAAACTTTTCGGTACTTATTGGTTCTGAGGGTGGATTCCGGGTAGGAGATAATTCTAATAATTCAATGAGTTTTGCATTGGGTGGTTATGGGAATAATTTTATAAATAATTTCATTTCATTTTACGGATATGACTATGTGTCCATAATTGGAGATAGTTTTGTAAAAGGGTATTTAAATTTTGATTATGAGTTTGTCAAAAACCATCACTTTAATCTTGGTGTTAATTATGCTAATGTTGCCGATGATATTTTTGAAACTGGTGAATGGTTTACAACACCAGATTACAGTGGTTATGCTCTAGGCTATGCATTTGAGACCATTTTTGGGCCTGTTGAAGCAAAATACTCCTGGTCTCCAGAAACAGGTAAAAGCAAATGGTTCTTTAATATGGGGTTTTGGTTTTAACAGTTTCCTGTGAAGGCAGGGGTTTAAAAACTATGTATTAATTATGGAAGTAGTTTAGCTTTAAAATACTCGTCTCAGGATAATAACTATTTTCAAAAATAAAACTAAGAGTTATTTTTGCAGTAGAATTGTCGCGCCAATTATAAGATTTTATATTAGTCTCCATATTTTCACTAATTTCAGGATTACCATATTTATTTGTTAACCAAGATAAGATAAATTCAAAATTATGTTGATTAACATTAAATCTAACGTCTACATTGTAATAATGAAATTCATCAGGAGTATCTGGATACGATAAAAGATAATATACATGTTCTGTAACTCCATCTATTTTACTTTTATATATCAATATTACACTATCTTCTGATTTAAGTTCAACATCAGGTTCGTCGAGAATATTAATTAGTTCTGTGTCTAATATATTGAAATTCAGATAGGGTTCCATGTAGTCATTTGTGAGAAATGTGTAATTAGTAGAATCATCCGTATTACAGGAAATTAGAATACAAGATAAAAGAAAAAAAAGCGGTCTAGTTGATTTCGTCATAGTAGTAAATTTTTTAAAATTGTTATTTTATCTAAAGAAGCTGTAGTACCTAGCTTCCTTTTCAAAGAAGTTAGTGTCATGATTTTTGTATGTGGAATAAATTCCTTGAGAACTTAAATAGTTAAAATCTGTATAGAAAATTTTATGATAAGTTTTAACCCATTTTTGATTAATATTTAATTTTGCAATTGGTACGTTTAAAAAAGGATTCATTCCAGAAAAACTCTCGTATTGATAAACATGAATGAGTTCATGTGCAAGGGTACTTTCTTTTTTTAATCCTAAATTATTTAATATTAAAATAGAATTAGTTAAAGCACGCCCAGAAGTAAACCCACTATTAATTTTTGAGGTAGTAAACACAAAACTGCCGATTTTAAAAGACTCGCTAAAATTCAATTTACCATTTGTAAATCCTTCTATAGTTTTATATAAAGCAAAAGGCATAACTCGATATGATATTTTAAATTTGTCTTTTGTGTAAAACTCGAAGCGATTAAATCCAAAGTTGATATGCCATTGTTCCCAAAGATTTCTATTAGCAGCTGCATTTTCTATAATTGAAACACCTGCACTATTTACAAGTTTAGAAGGCCATATATAGCTGTAATTTCCGGTTTCACTAAACTTACCCACAAGGCGTTTGCTTTCAAATAGTAAATAACCGCCTAAGGCACCTTGATACAGGCCTTTTAAAAATACTTTACCTGTTTTCTGTCTTGGTTTTTTATTGATTACTGCCCCTATGCCACCAATAATGCCGCCAAAGCCAATATTGAAAAGCCCTGCCTCAAAATCATTTTTGTGTTGGGCTTGTGTTTGATTTACCAATAGAAAAACCATCCATATTAAAATGCCATTATGTTTTAATGTCATCAAAATCTCGTGTAATAATAGGCTTCTTTTTCAAAAAAATTAGTGTTATGGTTTTTATAAAAAAGATATCCTAGCCCATCTATAATAAAGTTATAATCAGAATAGAAAATTTTATGATAAGTTTTAACCCAGTTTTTATCAGTTTTTAAATTAGTAATGGGAATATCTAAAAATGGATTCATGCCAGAAAAACTTTCGTACTGATAAATATGAATGAGTTCATGGGCCAAAATCTCTTGTTTGCTAGCCGTTCCTTTTTTTAAAAGCAGCATTGAATTAGAGATTGTTAATCCTTCAGGTATGAAATTTACATTACTTCTAATTTTGTCTGTTACGAATACAAAAGTTCCAGTTCTAAGACTTTCTCTAAAATTTAAATAGCCATCCGTAAACGCGTATATCATAGAACCTAAAGCAAAAGGCATAATTCTGTAAGATATTTTAAATTTGTCTTTTGTGTAAAATTCGAAGCGATTAAAGCCA
>Ga0105356_10003070_pt1 | contig 16491 bp, 11 predicted proteins | sample GOMGulsemesocosm_3_FD_83502 | JGI IMG/M metagenome (GOLD analysis project Ga0105356, IMG submission 83502) | Methane-oxidizing microbial communities from mesocosms in the Gulf of Mexico - GOM9D Gulf of Mexico | ecosystem: Environmental > Aquatic > Marine > Cold seeps | place: Gulf of Mexico...
AAAAGCTCAGAGCAAGGTTTGTCGTCATTTCAAGCTTTAGGCGTTGCATTATCAGGTCGTGTTGGTACGGGTAATATTGCCGGTGTTGCTACCGCTATCGGTTTTGGTGGCCCTGGTGCCGTTTTTTGGATGTGGGTTGTTGCTTTTTTTGGTGCAGCAACGGCATACATTGAATCAACCAATGCACAGATATATAAAGAAGAAGAAGACGGTTTCTATCGTGGTGGTCCAGCGTACTACATAGAAAAAGCGATGGGACAAAAATGGTATGCGTGGATATTTGCCATTGCAACTATCATTGCCTGTGGCCTGTTACTACCTATGGTGCAATCAAATGGTATTGGCGAAGCAATTACTATGGTTTTTGGTCAGGGCGATACCATTGAAACCGCATTAGGCTCGTTAAGCATGGTAAAAGTTTATACCGCGACAGGTATTGTTTTACTGCTTGGCTTTATCATCTTTGGTGGTGTTAAACGTATTGCACACTTTACTCAAGTGGTTGTACCGTTTATGGCGCTTGCTTATATTTTGGTTTCACTGGTTATCATCGGTTTAAGTATCGACAGATTACCAGAAGTCTTTATGCTGATTATTAACGATGCCTTTAGTCCTATGGCTGGTGTTGGTGCTGCAATTGGTTGGGGTGTTAAACGTGGTGTTTACTCAAACGAAGCTGGACAAGGTACAGGTCCTCATGCTGCAGCTGCTGCAGAAGTTGAACATCCAGCGCAACAAGGCTTAGTGCAAGCATTCTCTGTTTACATTGATACTTTATTTGTTTGTTCTGCTACCGCTTTTATGATTTTAATTACAGGCGCTTATAACGTTCATGGTGCAGGTGACGCTTTCTTAATTCAAAACGTAGCTGCTGATGTTGCTGCTAATAGCCCAGCTTATACTCAGCTTGCAGTTGAAAGTGTTTTCACTGGTGTAGGTAAACCTTTTGTTGCGATAGCATTGTTTTTCTTTGCCTTTACTACTATTTTGGCCTACTACTTCATTGCGGAAAACAATGTTTATTACATTCGTCGTACCTTAAAAATCCCTGCATTGAACTTAGTACTTAAATTAGTATTAATCAGTGCTACTTTCTACGGTACAGTTAAAGCAGCTGATTTAGCTTGGGGCATGGGTGATATTGGTGTTGGTATGATGGCATGGTTAAACATCATAGGTATTATCATTATCTTCTTTATGTCTAAGCCGGCAATTAAAGCGCTTAAGGATTATGAGGCACAACAAAAAGCGGGTGTTAAGCATTATACTTTTGATCCTAAGACATTAGGCATTGAAAACGCCGATTTTTGGGAAGAGCGCTACGCTAAAGAAAACCCTGCTGTGAAGAAAGACAGTGACGTTAGTGAGAGCTAAGTAAGTTCTTATCAAAGTATTAAAAACTAAAAAGCCGTTCAAAATGAACGGCTTTTTTTATGACTTTTTACAAAAACCAAAGAGAATATTAAATTAGCCGTTAGTCAAGCCGACACGATATTCAACCGGTGAAAGCTGGGTATGTTTCTTAAAGGCACGTGCAAAAGTGCTAGGTGAACTATAGCCGAGTTGATAGGTGATCTCGGTAATTGAAATACTTTTAACAGCTAATTTTTGCTTGGCCAACATTAAGCGCACAGAGGTGAGTAATGTTAAAAATGACTGTTCTTCTTGGCTTAATTTGCGCTGTAATGTTCGCTTACTCATATGAAGTTTATAGGCAATAGTTTCTTCGGTTGGACAGCCTAGAGGCAATAACTCGTTAATCATTTTAATGACTTTACTGCTAGTTTCACCACTGTCCATCGAGGCTAAGTGTTTGCTGATTACTATCTCATTCATTTCAACTAACTCTGCATCATGGGTTGGTAGTGTCTCTGTTAACAGTGCTTTTGAAAAAGAAATAGCATTTACCTTTTGGTTGCCATAAACAGGGCACTGAAAATATTCTTCATAGGCTTTGTTGTCTTTATCAATATTAAAGGTGAAATATACTCCTGTTGCAGGAATATTTTTACCCGCTGCTAACCTAAACATCTTTAAGAAAAAACCAATGCCAAGTTCAATAGCACAATGATGAGTCTTTAGTTTTATATCAGGGCTCAAACGTCGTTGATATTGTATTAAAATTTCAGCACCATCTTTAACTTCATGTTCAATTAATTCTATTTGCATAGCGGTATTAATTAACTGACTACTTGATATAAAGCGCTTCAAACCTTCTTCTAAATTGGCACTAGCAAGCCATGCCATTCCGATACTTTTTAAATATGCGGGTTGAAACAAAGAGGCGGCGACTAAACCGAGTTCATTATTCTCAGTCTTTGCTACAGCCAATTGCCATAAATTTGTCATCTTATCCATAGGGATACGTTTTTGAGGGTCATCACTGAGCTCAATATTAGCTTCTAAAAAAAGCTCTTCCTGTTTGACATCATAAATTGACAGTACTTGGCCGATAAGTCGGGGGATAGTTGAAAGTGTCGTTTGGCTCATAAATTCTCTTTCGGTTAAATACAGCGTTGATCTTCATATCGGGTATTGCATTAATTCTGTGTCAAGGACCTGTTTAAAGTGAGGTTGTCCTATTTGGCACAGTAAATGGCACAAGTTGTTTAGCGAGATAACTCAAATTCTAGCATTATAGCGCTGCAAATAATCTATTTATCTAGGTCAGTTATGTTATTAAAAGTACACAAAAAATTCCAAAGTCTTTTTACGTTATTAGCCTCTACTCTGGTACTTGGTGGCTGTATGAATATTACCGATCAACAACAGTCAGGTTTTTTAAAAAACTATGAAGGATTTGAAAACGTTTATGACCCTGATTATACCAAGGTTTATCGAAGTGATAACTTTACCATAGACATGATTGCAGATATGGAGCGAATCAAACTAGTACCTTTTGAAATGTGGGTATCACCAGAGTCAGAAGCTAATTTTTCCGCTGAAGAGTTAGAACAATTATCACAATACTTTCACAAACAAATGGGTGATAGGTTAATTGCCAATAACTATAAGCTGGTAAAGCTGGCAGGGCCAAGAACCATAACGATTCAGGGCGCTTTCTCAGGAGTTAAATTTGAAGATCCTGAGTTAATGCCACAGGATTTCATTCCATTTCGTATGGTTATAAATGCAGGTAATTTTGCCTATTTACAAATAACAGATAAAAGTGACGTAACCACAAAAGTGTCGGTTGAAATTGAATTCTTAAAAGGCATTAGACGTGAGCGTATTCTAGCCGCCATTAGTACTAAATATGTCGACAATACCATTGCTAATTCCGGCATTGATAATATGACAGTGGTAAAAGCGCTTTTAGATATGTGGGCTGAAAAGTTTGTCGATCGCTTAGTAGAAATCCGCGCAGAAAAATATGAGAAAGATTAACCGTTATTTCTAGTTGATTATGCTCCAGTTAAACAAATCCCATAGACAGTACCTATAAAATTAACCATTTAAGAAGTTTGCCAATAGGCCAAGGAAGTAAGATTTATGAAAGTTTATCCATCACCTCTTTTAAAGTTTGCTAGTGCATTGCTCCTGATGCTCTCGCTAACTGCTTGTCAACAAAAGCAAGTAGCAGAAAAACCTGAGCCATTATTGCGCCCAGTTCGTACAACAATCATTACCTCGGCGAATGTGGCACGTTCATTAGAATTCCCCGCTGTAGTCGATGTGGCGAGTAAAGCCGATTTATCCTTTAAGCTAGCAGGCGAACTGGATAAATTACATGTTATTCAGGGTGATAAGGTGTCCAAGGGGGATGTCTTGGCAAAACTTGATGATACTGACTTGAAACTTGGTTTAATTACAGCTCAAGCTAATAGTGACAAAGCTGAAGCTGATTTCAATCGTGCAAAAAACTTAATTAAAACTAAATATATTTCTCAAGCTGAATTCGATCAACTTAAAGCTAATGCAGCTTCAACTAATGCACAATTACAAACCGCCATAAACAACCTTAGCTATACCGAAATTAAAGCATCATTTGATGGTGTAATCGCTAAAGTCTATAAGGATCTTTATCAAGAAATTAATGCTAAAGAGCCTATCGTTCGCTTGCATGACTTAAGTAAAGTGGTGCTTAAAGTTAACATTCCTGAAAGTATCATGATGCATTTAAGAAAAAATGCAGTACTTGGAAAGGTTACAGCGACTTTTAGTGCTTTAGACAGCCGTAAATTTCCAATTGAATTTGCAGAGGTTTCCACCATTGCAGATGAATATACTAAAACTTATGAAGTCCTATTTACCATGACAGCGCCAAGGGAATTTATTATTTTACCAGGTATGACGGCTAAGGTAAAAGCCGATATTAAAAGTAAGCCAGCGGCCACGCCTGATAAGGCAGTAGATTTTTACTTACCAAGTAATACCGTTTTAAGTGATAGAAAGAATCATTATGTATTTACTGTTACTCCCGTAGAACATGGCGTGGGTATCGTTAAAAAGAAAACCGTCATTATTGGTGATTTTACTGCTAAAGGTATTGAAGTTTATAGTGGTTTAGAAAAAGGAGATGTCTTACTTAATGCGGGCATGAGCAAGGTAACTGACGGCATGTTAGTTAAGTACTAAGACACTTGTAAAGGAGCACATAATGAATATCACTCGTTTAGCAATTACCAATAATAGAACAACCTTCATGTTATTGTTAGTGATCATTTTCTTTGGGGTTAATGCTTATAAAAACATGCCAAAAGATTATGATCCTGGCTTTATCATTCGTAGCGCGCAGGTTATTACTCAATTTCCTGGTGCTAGTCCTGAGCGCATAGAATTATTAATTACTGATAAACTAGAGCGTGTCATTCAAGAAATACCCGAATTGCACTTTGTAAAAAGTGAGTCACGTACCGGCATTTCCATTATCAATGTAAATATCAAAGAGAGTTACCGTGAGTTACGCCCGATTTGGGATAATTTACGTCGCAAAATTGAGGCCGCTCAAGCACAACTGCCGGCAGAAAGTATTCCTTCAGTGGTTAACGATGAGTTTGGTGATGTTTTTGGTATTGTTATTGGCTTAACCGCAGAAGGTTATAGCTATAAAGAGATGAAAACTATCTCTGATCAAGCTAAAGATGCCATGCTTCGGTTATCTGAATCAGCGAAGGTAGAAGTTTTTGGTGAACAACAAGAACATATTTTTCTGGAATACGATAACGCTCATCTCGCACATTTAGGTATTTCACCAAGTCAATTGAGTGAACAATTAAGTAGTCGAAATATTGTTATTTCAGGTGGTAGCATCATCTTAGAAGATGAACGCATTTCGCTCGAGCCAAGCGGTAACTTTGACAATATTGAAGAAATTCAAAGAACCATTATTCAAATTCCTGGTAGCGAACGTTTATTATATTTAAGTGACTTGGTGACTATCAAGCGAAGTTATGTAGACCCTACAAAAAGTAAAGTTAGCCTATCAGGTCAAGAGGGATTATCGCTTGCTATTGCCATGCGTGAAGGCGGCAATAACATTTTACTTGGACAACAAGTAAATGAACTTATCACCAATCTTAATCAAACTTATCCATTAGGTGTTCATTTCGAAGCGGTTTCATTTCTTCCTTTTGATGTTGAAAAGAAAGTTGATGATTTCTCGAGTAATTTAATTCAAGCGGTGATTATTGTAACCCTAGTTATGCTGGTTAGCTTAGGTTTTAGAACTGGTCTAATCGTTGCTGTCTTGATTCCATCTAGTATGATCTTTGGCATTTTAATCATGTCTTTGTTTGACATTGGTATTGATCAAATCTCATTAGCAGCACTGATTATTGCTTTAGGTATGTTAGTTGATAATGGCATTGTAATGTCAGAAAGCATTATGGTATCGATGGAAAAAGGAAAGAAGGCCATCGATGCCGCGGTTGATTCAGCCAATGAATTGAAGGTTCCATTACTCACGTCCTCTTTAACCACTGCTGCTGCATTTTTACCGATATTTTTAGCTGAGTCAGCAACCGGTGAATATACCGCATCACTCTTTAAAGTCGTCAGTATTACCTTAATGTGCTCATGGCTCTTATCTATGACCGTAATTCCTATGCTGTGTGTTCAATTTATGAAGGTGAAAAAGACAACAACAACAACAACAAGGTTTGATAGTGCATTGTTTGTTGGTTATAGGGCTGTTTTACAAAGCTTGTTACGTTTTAGGTGGTTAACCTTATTAGCAACTTTAGGACTTTTTATTACAGCAGTATGGGGATTGTCTTTAATTCCCAAGTTGTTTTTCCCACCATCAGACCGTGCATTTTTCAAAATGGAATTAGAAATGCCTGTTGGCAGTTCTTTAGCTGCTACTGAACGTGTTACTAAACAAATAGAAGGTTATATTCGTGATAAGTTGCAAATTACCCAAGAGAATGAACAGGGTGTAACTAACTGGGTAACTTATATTGGTAATGGCGGCCCAAGGTTCTTACTTACGCATAACCCTAAACCAACAAGTAGCAATTATGCCTTGATGATAATCAACCTAACAAGCAATGAACTACTTGATGAAGTTATGGGTAAGCTTGAACGTTATAGTTTTAATAACTTTCCTGATTTACTGATAAAGCTGCGCAAAATTGAAAATGGCTCACCGATTGCAAATCCTGTTGAGATAAGAGTTAGCGGCAGTGACTCTACAGAGTTATTCAAAATTGTTAATCAAGTGAAACAACGTATGAGTGAAGTAAAAGGCTTAAAAGCTATTAGTGATGATTGGGGCATGCCAATTAAAAAGCTGCAAGTAAATATCAACCAAACTCGTGCTCGCCGTGCCGGTGTATCAAGTAAGGATATTGCCATGTCACTGCAAACGGGCCTTTCAGGTTTAGAGTTAAGTCAGTATAGGGAAGGGGATATAGTTATCCCAATAACTATGCGCTCTAAAGCGGGTGATCGACAAGACATGCAGAATTTACAGTCGCTAGCGGTGTATTCTCAAGCAACAGGTGTCTCGGTACCTCTTACCCAAGTTGCTGATTTAAAAGTGGTGTGGCAATCAGCTAAAATCCTTCGACGAGACCGTCTTAAAACCGTAACTATTGGTGGACAAATAGATAACAGCATTACCGCTAACCAAGCTTTTACAGAATTATTACCCTGGCTAGCGGTACAACAAAAGAACTGGCCATTAACCTATACTTTTGAACTTGGCGGTGAATATGAAACGTCAGGCAAAGCAAATAAGTCTATAGGAGATAAGTTACCCATTGCAGGCTTTATTATTTTGTTATTACTTATTGCTCAGTTTAATTCAGTGAGAAAAGCATTCATTATCTTATTAACTATTCCGCTTGGGCTAATTGGAGTAACCAGTGGTCTATTAGTAGGACAATCATTCATTGGTTTTATGACACTCTTAGGCGTTATTTCTTTAGCAGGTATTGTCATTAATAATGCGATTGTTTTGTTAGAGCGAATCAAAATAGAACAAAAAGCAATGCCTGATGAACCTTGCATGGCAATTATTAGTGCAGCTCAACAAAGGTTAAGGCCGATTGTATTAACTACAGCGACAACTATCTTTGGTTTAATTCCTTTATACCTTGGAGGAGGGGTATTCTGGGAGCCAATGGCCATAGCAATTATAGGAGGTTTATTGTTATCTACTGTTTTTACTCTTGGCGTAATCCCTGTGGTATATGCAGTACTGTTTTCTATAAAAACCCCGATAAAATCAATGAATAGTTAACTTATCAGCTATTCAGTGAAAATAGCTATTTTCGCTACCTCTGACTAGTGAAATAGCAGAATAGGTCAGGTATACTAGGCAAAATACTAACAAGTGATTTAAGAAGCACTTGTTAGTTACCTTACTATATCATTACATGAGTAATTAAATGGCCGTTATAAAATGCCCAGGTTGTTCGAAAAAGATTTCTGACAAAGCAAAAGCCTGTAATCACTGTAACCTTGATTTATCAGCCTTAGATCCTGATAAACTTGCCAATCTCAACCGCGTTAGTTTAATTAACAAAACGCAGCGCCTGATGAACTACTCTTTTATCGCTATGCTGCTCTTTTGTGGTGGTTTCCTTTTTATGTTTTGGGATAATGTCGAGCCTGGCTCATGGCAACATAACTTAGCCATGGTGTCAGCCATCATTGGTTTTGTAATGTACATTATCATTCGCGCGATGTTACTTTTTACCAAACGTAAAACTAACTAGTTTCAACTTTATAAACTCTCGGAATTTTCATGGATTTACTTAAGACCATAGACGCCATGTCAAACGACATGTATTTACGCCTAAAATGTGCTGCTGAAACGGGAAAGTGGCCTGAAGGCACTGTTGTCGATGAAGCGCAACGTGCTACCGCATTACAATTAAGCATGGCATATCAAGCGAGACATTTTGATAATGATGAAATGCTTACCATAGGGGCCGATGGCCACGTTGTCGAAAAGAACAAACGCCAATTAAAGTCAGAATTTAAAAACTTTAAGGTAGAAGAAGAAATTAAAAAATGCACAAAACCAACACAAGCGGATATCGCTTATTTCAGTAACAACGAATTATAAGTCACCACTTATTACCCATGTGTTATTACCTAACTGAATGAAACCAAATTGAAGCCTAAGATATTATGATTTTCTCCTCTTTTTTTAAAACAAAAGCTAACTGGCAGCACAAAGATGCCGCAGTTCGTATTGCCGCCATCACTGATGAATTATCTACGGATAACGCTGAGCAACAGCAGATATTAACCGATCTAATTCAGCAAGATGCCAGTGATTTGGTTCGTCGTGCAGCCTTAATTAAAGTGGCTTCATTTGACTGTTACTTAACACAAAGCCAGGACAATAATCAGGATAAAGTAAAACAATTTGCTGCTAAACAAGTTCATGATATTTTGGCTACCGAGCATAAAATTGTTTTATCAACGAAACAAAAAGAGCAGTTATTAGCTAAACAGGCGCAAAGCCCATTACTTGGCACCGCTTTATTAGAGGCTTGGCTTGCCCATGAGCAAGACAGCGCACTTATCATTAGTCTATATCAGCAGATTAGTGCTCGTAAAACGACAAGCCATTTGCTTAGCCATACTTTTAGTCAAAAACAAAACCCTGAATTACAAAGCTTTCTACTTGAGCAAGTGACGGATGCAAAAGTATTAGAGAAGCTAAGTAAAAAAGCCTGTAATGAAGACATTGCTAAGCAAATCCAAGAAAAACTAACGGCTATTCAAGAGGCTAATGAAAAGCCACTAAAGGTTGCTAAACAAATACAGCTTATTTTAGCTAAACTACAGGCGCTTAAAGATGTCAGTGATTATGGCGACTATAAAAAGCGTAAATCAGCACTTATTGGGCAGTGGCAACAGCTTGCAAGTGATATGGACATTTTCAGTACTGATGAGCAAACGGCATTTAATGATAAGTACCAAAACATTATCACTCAGCTTGAAAAACTCTTTGTTGCTAAAGCTGAAAATTATCAGCAACAAATTATTGCTGATAAATTAGCACATGATAAGCAGCAAGATAAAAAAGCATTCACTGCGCTAATTAATAACATCACCCAAGATTTAACTACGGCAGTTTTTTCGAGCGATAATTTAGATGATGAAAGTTTTATAAATCAGCTAAACACCTTAACTACATCGATTAAGGCCTCAGTTCTTAACAGAGAAGAGCAGCAAGGTTTTATCAATCAAGTAGAACAACTTAGCCAACGCTTAGGTAAAATACCAGAAATTGCCGAGTCAGTTAGCCAGGCAACCCTGTTAATCTCAAAAATATCACAGCTTGCTTTACCTAAATCTCTTGAAGAATTAAATGGGCGTCAACAAACCTACAATGAATGGTTAAAGGAATGGCGAAGTATTGAAATAAAAACGGCTGGTGTATTGCCTAGCTCAATTGTTGAAGCACAAAAACAAATCGTAAGTACCTGGCAAGGTGGTTTAAAGGCTTTACAGAGCCAGCAAAAAGAATTGTTTTTCCAACATAAGAAAAAACTACAAGACATAAAGCGTTTGCTTAACAATGGCAAATACAAAGTGTGCTTTGGTTTATTTAAAGGCGTGAAAGAGAGCTTTGACGTTTTATCTTCAAAACAACAGCAACAGCTACAAAGGGATTTTGACCAAGTTAGTGAAAAAATGGTCGAGCTTAGCGATTGGGAACATTATATTGCTACGCCGCGTAAACAAGAATTATTGCTTGCAATACAGGCGTTAGTGGAAAAACCTTTAGATAACCCTAATGATCAAGCAGCGAAAGTAAAAGAATATCGCAATACATGGAACTCGTTAGGCCACGCAGATGAAGATGTGGATAAACAACTTAACGAACAGTTCAATAAGGTATGTGAACAAGCATTTGCACCATGTCGCTTATTTTATGCCGAGCAAGATAAGTTACGTGAGCAACATTTAGCGCAACGTCAACAAATATTAAAACAAGCAGAGCAAATGGTTAGTGCGCTTAACACAGCACAAGCCGAGAGCGCAGGCGAAGGTGTTGACTTTAAAAAGCTTGATGGCCAGTTAAATAACTTACAACAAAAGTGGAAAAATACTGGTGAAGTTGATCGTAACCAGTACAAAAAGTTACAACAGCAATTTAAAAATGCCATTGCGCCTATTCGAAGCGCAATTAGTGATTTTCATCTAAGTAATAGTAATGCCAAACAAGCGTTGATAGTTAAAGCAGAGCAACTACTAAGTAGTGAAGATGTTTATGCTGCCATTGAAACGGTTAAGGGGTTACAACAAAATTGGCGTGCTATTGGTTTTGCTGGGAATCATCAAGAAAGTCAGTTGTGGCAAAAATTTCGTCATGTAAATGATGAGTTGTTTGCAAAACGTCAGCAAGCTAAAACAGAACAACAAGCAGCACAATCAAGCCAACAACTTGAGTTTGAAAATCAACTTGCCGCTATTGAAACTAATTATAAAGAAATTTCAGATAAAAATGATGATAAGGCGCTTAATGTCATTAAACATGATATTGATGATCTTTTAACACAGGTTATTGCTAATAAACCTGTAATTAAAGCTGTAGCACATCGCCTAGAAAGCTTTATTAAAGAAATAGATAGTTTGTTAAAAGCTAATAATGAAACCAAGCTTAAGCAAAGCTGGTTGAGCTTGTTTGAACTAATGGCTTTACAAGCAAACGATGAGTTAGATCCTGAAACGCTACACACTTGTGGGAAATTTACTCAGTTAACTACTTTCTGGCAAAAGCGTATTCAAGAGCATGTTAAATTAACTGAATATGTTCAAGATAACACTCGTCTTGATAAAACACTTGAGATTGAAATCCTTGGTCAAGCCGAATCCCCACAGGAGTTATCTGCACAACGTTTACAAGTTCAAGTAAAATTGATGCAAGATCAAATGCTTTCAGGCACTGAAATTGACTTAAGCAAGTTATTGGTGCAATGGTTGATGTTGGGTAAACTTAGTCAAGTTGAGCTTCCGCTTGTCGAGCGTTTACAAGGCGTTTACTGCAAATAAACTACTGATAGTTCGTTTGAAAACCTAAAGATCAGTTTGTGGCTAATTGGGCACAAACTGATTTTCTTTTTAGGCTACTTCCTTTCTAGCTAAGTTCCGCGTAGTCTATTTTATCTGTTTACAATCATAACGATAAAAAGCAACTATGTTTCCTTATTTTAAACTGATAGCAACCTTATTTAAGGCAAAATACCGTCCCGAATTGAGTCTAGATGAAAAAAGCGTTTTACACTGCCGAGCAGGGATCACGGATATTGATGTTTTTATTGAGCTAAATAATGCCCGACATTTAACGTATATGGAGTTAGGTCGGTGGGATTTTGCACGACGTGTAGGTTGGCTAGCGCTTATGAAAAAACACAAGTGGGCGGTTGCTGTTGGAGGTGCTAGTGTTAGGTATCGTCGCAGGATTGGTTTCTTACAAAAATTCACCTTAACAACACAGCTTATTTGTCACGATGGTCGCTGGTTTTATTTTTTGCAAGAAACTCATGTTAAGGGCAAAATTTGTTCTTCTGCATTGATTAAACTCGCAACTACCTCAAAACAAGGCATAGTACCTGCTACTGAAGTTTTAGCACTGTATGATAAGCCATCGCCAGATTTTGATGTGCCCGATTGGGTTAATGCTTGGATAGATGCAGAAAGTCAGAGACCTTGGCCGCAGTAATTGTTAATCTTTATCAGAACTAATTAACAAGCAATGGAAAGCTAATATAATGACTTTAAAAAAATCCCCCCTTAAATTATTCGCCTTAGCCTGCAGCTTATTACTTTCTTCATGCGTATATTACAGTGTGCAGAGAGATTTAGGTGGTGACCCAGCAAAGCCATGTACCAAAGGCTCAACTAAACAAAATGAAAAATGTAAGGCTGAGCTAAAAGCCATTAATGCATCAATTGAAAGCGCTAACAACAACTAATCGAACAAAATAGACGACTAGGACATTTCATGATCAGAGTAGCTCAACAACAAGATGCCAAAGCCATTTGTGACATTTACAATCACTACATAACCAACACTGTTATCACCTTTGAAGAAGAAGCGGTTAGCTCCGAAGAAATGCTTAATCGTATCGGCAAAGTTCAATCTGCAGGTTTGCCGTGGTTTATTGCAGAAGATGGTTCAGGCAATGTGATTGGTTACGCCTACGCGAGTAAATGGCGAGAAAGGTTTTCATATCGATTTTCTGTTGAAGTAACGGTTTATTTATCAATAGAGCATGGTGGCAAAGGGCTGGGTACCTTGTTATATGAAGAGCTTTTTAAACAACTTAAAGCAATTAATATTCACAGTGTTATTGGCGGTATTACCTTACCTAATGAGGCTAGTGTTGCTATACATGAAAAGTTTGCTATGAAAAAAGTCGCCCACTTTAGCGAGGTCGGTTTAAAGTTTGGACAATGGTTAGATGTGGGTTATTGGCAGGGCACTATCAGCTAAAGTTCACTTTTTAGTCACTTTTGGGGTGGCAAGCAGAACTTACATCTAGGGACATTTTTGATTGTGTTATGTGTCTTACTATTAAGGCAGATCACCGTAACTTACTTACATTTTTTCAGTAGTTGTGATTAAGTAAGGGTAATTAAATAGTTAGCTAAAAGAAAATCCTGCTAACACGGTAAAGATAAATAAACTAATTAATAAGGTACTTTTCATGCTGCCGAAAAACATCTCGTCTTCTCTCTCTTTTTCAAAAAAGCACATACTATCTGCTGTCGCGTTAAGTGTAATATTGGCATTGCCAAGCGCTTTTGCACAATCTGAGGTTTCTTCTGGTTCAAACGCTAGTACAGAAAGTGAAAAAGAAGCATCAGCCAAATGGTCTGTCAATCAACCTCAAGGTGAATTTACTACGGCGACTATCGACGTACGTTCAGGCACTTGGATGAACGTTGACTTAAGCCCTGATGGAAAGACTATTGTATTTGACCTATTAGGTGACATATACACTATGCCAGCTTCTGGCGGTGAGGCTACAGCGTTAATGACAGATATTGCTTGGCAAATGCAGCCTCGCTTTAGCCCTGATGGAAAATACATTGCCTTTACCTCAGATGAAGATGGTGGTGATAACTTATGGATAATGAAAGCTGACGGCAGCGATGCTAAAGCAGTCACTACAGAAACATTTCGTTTGTTGAATAGTCCTGCTTGGTCTCCTGATGGTAACTATCTTGTTGGCCGTAAACATTATACCGGCACACGCTCTTTAGGAGCAGGTGAAGTATGGATGTATCACAAATCAGGCGGTAATGGTGTAATGCTAACTAAACGCCCAAACGAACAAAAAGATTTAGGTGAACCTGCATTCTCCCATGATGGTAAATATGTTTACTTCTCGCAAGATGCAACACCGGGTAAAACATTTCACTACTCAAAAGACTCAGAGAAGGGCATTTATAAAATTAAGCGTCTTGAACTAGCAACAGGTGAAATAAAAGTTATCGTTTCAGGCAAAGGTGGTGCAATTAGACCAACACTTTCACCAGACGGTAAGTTCCTTGCGTTTATTAGCCGAGACGATTTCCAATCAAACTTGTATTTATACAATCTTAAAAGCGGCGCTGAAACCAAAATTTATGATGGTTTAGAGCGTGATATGCAAGAAACATGGGCTATTCATGGTGTATATCCAACCATTGCTTGGACGCCAGAAAGTGATGCCTTAGTATTTTGGTCTGGTGGTAAAATCAATAAATTATCACTCGATGACAAAAAAGCCAAAGTGATTGAATTTCATGTTAAAACAGAAAAAACAATCCAAAAGGCAGTACGCTTTGCTCAAGACTTAGATCAAACAAGCTTTGATACCAAAATGCTTCGTGATGCAAAGATTTCTCCTAATGGTAAAAAAGTTGTCTTTGAATCTATGGGGCACCTTTATACCAAAACACTTCCAAATGGAAAACCTAAGCGCTTAACCAAACAAAAGAGTCAGTTTGAATTAAATCCAAGCTTTTCTCGCGATGGCAAAAAAATAGTTTATGTAAGTTGGGATGATAAAAACTTAGGCCAAGTACGTGTAGTTTCAAGCAGAGGTGGTAAAGGCAAAACTATTACGCGTGAGCCGGGTAAATACGTAGAGCCTAGTTTCTCGCCTGATGGTAAAACCGTTGTTTATCGTAAAGTTAGTGGTGGTTATATTACTGATCCTACTTGGGGCTTAAACCCTGGTGTTTATGCAGTGTCATCAAAAGGTGGCAATGCTAAATTAATAACAGAGACTGGTGTACAACCTCACTTTGGTGCAAAAAACGATCGTGTTTTTGTTACCCGTGGCGGTAAAACACCTAATATTTCACGCATCGATCTTGATGGTCAAAATGATACCAAATTATACCAAGGTAAATTTGCTTCTGAATACCGCATTTCACCCGATGGTAAACACTTAGCCTTTGCAGAACGTTTTAAAGTGTTTGTTACTCCCTTTGTTGAACGTGGAGATGTTATCGACATCGGTCCTAAAGCTAAAAACTTACCGGTAGAGCAGTTGTCTATGCGTGCAGGTGAAGGGATTAACTGGAATGGCCAATCGAATGAACTATATTGGAGTCTGGGCGCAGATTTATATCAAGCTTCGGTAACAGGGCTGTTTGAAATTGAAAGTGATAGCAGTGAAAAATCAGACGTCACAGAGATGCCTAAAGCTAAAGTTACTAACTTAAGCTACAAACAAAAAGTTGATATTCCATCGGGTCGTGTTGCCTTTGTTGGCGGTAAAGTTATTACCATGGAAGGTGAACAAGTTATTGAAAACGGCGTAGTGCTGGTTGAAGGCAACAAGATCAAAGCGGTGGGTACAAGAGCACAAGTACAAATCCCAAGTGATACTAAGATTATAGATATCTCGGGTAAAACTGTAATGCCTGGCTTAATCGATGCACACGCACATGGGTCACAAGGCAGCAATGAAATTATTCCACAGCAAAACTGGAAAAACTACGCTGGCTTATCATTGGGTGTAACATCTATTCATGATCCATCAAATGATACCACTGAATTTTTTGCAGCCAGTGAAATGCAAAAGGCCGGTAAAATTGTTGCCTCACGTTTATTTTCGACCGGTACGATTTTATATGGTGCAACAATCCCAGGTTATACCTCACATGTTGATAGTTTAGATGATGCAAAATTCCATGTTGAGCGTTTAAAATCTGCAGGGGCATTTAGTGTTAAAAGTTATAACCAACCACGTCGAAATCAACGTCAGCAATTTATTCAAGCAGCGCGTGAATTAGAGATGATGGTAGTGCCAGAAGGGGGCTCATTATTACAACATAACTTAACTATGGTTGTTGATGGCCATACAACATTAGAGCACTCTATCTCCACGGCTAAAATATACGACGATATCAAACAGTTATGGTCACAATCTGATATGGCTTATACACCAACTATGGGGGTTGCTTATGGTGGCATCTCGGGTGAAAACTTCTGGTACGATACAACTAATGTTTGGCAGCACCCACGTTTAAGTATGTATGTACCGAGTGAATTTTTAGACCCTCGCTCTATGCGTCGCCCTAAAGCACCACATCATCACTACAATCACCTAAATGTCGCTAAAGTTGCCAAAGAAATGCAAGATTTAGGTGTAGAAGTCAATGCTGGAGGTCATGGTCAACGTGAAGGTTTGGCGATGCATTGGGAAATGTGGATGATGGCGCAAGGTGGCATGACCCCACTACAAGCAATTCGTACTGCCACTATTTCACCTGCAAGATCGTTAGGCTTAGATAAAGATCTTGGTTCATTAACTGTTGGTAAACTTGCCGATATGATTGTTGTTGATGGTGATGTATCTAAAGACATCCGTTTAAGTGATCGTGTGACTTATACTATGGTTAATGGTCGTTTGTATAACGCTGAAACTATGCATGAAGTCGGTAACTACGATAACAAACGTGAGAAATTCTACTTTGAAGAGAAGTAAGTTAGTTTTTATTAATAGGGTAGTTAATACTCTTATATAAAACTTCATGTAAAAGCAAAGCCAGCAAGTTATCTTGCTGGCTTTTTCATTT
>Ga0105356_10003073_pt1 | contig 16482 bp, 13 predicted proteins | sample GOMGulsemesocosm_3_FD_83502 | JGI IMG/M metagenome (GOLD analysis project Ga0105356, IMG submission 83502) | Methane-oxidizing microbial communities from mesocosms in the Gulf of Mexico - GOM9D Gulf of Mexico | ecosystem: Environmental > Aquatic > Marine > Cold seeps | place: Gulf of Mexico...
AAGCACACCTGCAACAACAAGTGAGTAACCTGAGTCGACGTTTAAATAAAGCCATACAAACCCAGCTAGCGAAAAAGCAACATCAACAGCGTTACTTACAACAAGCGTTGATGAACCAACATCCACAGCGTAAATTACAACAACAAAGCCAAAAGCTCGATGAACTTAGCCTACGTTTAAACCAAGCCGTTAATCGCCATATTGGTAAACAAAAGTTGCACCTAACCCAACTAACGGGTCGCTTACAGTCCCACTCTCCAGTGCATAAATTAACGGCGATGCAACAACAGCAAGCCAATTTACAAACTCGATTACACAGTGCGATGCAACGCCGTTTACAGCAAGAACAAAACCACTTACAAAATCTGGTACAGCAACTCCAAACAGTGAGTCCACTAGCCACATTAACCCGTGGCTATTCAATTACCCAGAATGACAAACAACAAGTGATCACTTCGGTTGCTAAACTAAAATCAGGCGACAAGTTAGTTACCCGCTTTACCGATGGTGAAATACAATCAACCATTGATTAATACCAAGTAACCAAACATATGATGACAGCTAGTCATATGTATAAAGTGGTAAAATAATGAATAAACCCCTTGTGTTATCCATGATTTGGTCGATAACCTGATTAGCTCATCATCATGGTAATCACAAGGCAGTCTAAACATGAACTCTATTAAAAATATGTACTCTTCCTACTTCATTGCGTTTATGCTCGCAATTTTGGTATTAACAACCGTCGGTATTAAAACGTTTGTCTCGCCACAGTTGCTTGAATCTTCAGAAGACATTATTCACAAGTCATTACAAAACGTATCTGCAAACGTATTTAATAAACTTAATAAAGTGGAAGCTCAACAAAAAAATATCACCCAAGTTATTCCTGAATTATCGAGTGAACAAATTGATAAATTACTGCCGGCATTAGTCGATCAATATGGTGATAGCAACGTGTTTGGTGGTGGTATTTGGCCATTACCCGATCAGCGTCAAGAAGGCACACGTAAATTCAGTTCTTTTGTACATCGTGATAGCAACAACCAATTGATCAGTAATGATTATTGGAATACCGCTGCAGCACCAAATTATTTTGAACAGTCTTGGCACAGAGCCGGACAAAATGCACCACGAGGCACCTGTGCTTGGGCGCCAGCATACAAAGATTCAGCAAGTCCCGAAGCACGTACCAATTGTAGCATGGGGATCTATAAAGACGGTCGCCTGTATGGTGCGGCAACGATTGACGTAACACTTGGTTTCTTTAATCAACTAGCGAAAGATTTAGAGCAAGAGTTTGGTGGCTACATTTTAGTTGTCGAGCAAGATGGTAAGATTCTGAATAACACATCTGCAACCTCTGGTGAGCTATTATTAAAAACGACGGCATCAATGGCGTCACGATCTGCATTTATTAATGCCGTAAATAACAACTTAAACAATCAAAATAACAAACAGTATATTAGTTACAATGCAGAAAGTGGCGAAGAGTACGCACTGTATTTTGAACCATTAGAAGGGACACCATGGTCAATTGCATTAGCCGTTCCCGTTACCTCTTTACATGAAAATGAATCAGTTATTTTATCGATTATTGCGGCCATTCAATTGCCACTCATGCTGGCTATTATTTGTTTTTGTTACATCACCTTTAAACGCCTTTCACAGCGCTTGATTGTATTACGTGAAAGCATTGACCTACTTTCACAAGGTAATGCCGATTTAACAACACGCGTGCAAATAAAAGCAAATGATGAAGTTGGTGATATTGGCAACTCAGTGAATAATTTTATTAACTACTTACATACGTTAATGCTGTCAGTGAATAATTCATCCGTCAAAATTTCGGACTCGTTAATGCAGGTAGAAGAACAAACAAAACTTACACACTGCATTATTCTCGGTCATGCCAAAGAAACTGAACAGGCCGTGACTGCGATGGAAGAAATGAGTACCACAGCCAATATTGTGGCAACGAACGCGGCAGAAGCAGCGGCAGCAACACAACAAGTACATGACTCCGTTACACAATCTAAATCAACCGTGATTCGCGCGTCAAGTAATGTACAAACCTTACTGGATGATGTTGAAGACACAGTGGTCAATATCGAAAGTATGGCGCAAAATACTCAGCAAATCAGTGCCGTGTTAACCGTGATTGGTGAAATAGCTGAACAAACAAACTTACTCGCATTAAATGCGGCAATTGAAGCGGCTCGCGCCGGTGAGCAAGGCCGTGGTTTTGCCGTTGTAGCAGATGAAGTCAGAGCGTTGGCTGCACGAACTCAAAACAGTACATCTGAAATTAACGCCATGTTAGCGAAACTTAACTCGGGCGTAAATGCGGTAGTCAATGCGATGGATAAAACCAAAGAACGCTGTATTACCACGGCAACAGACACCCAAGAAGTAAATCAAGATCTCGATAGTATGGAAATGGCAATTTCAACTATCAGTGAACTTACAATTCAAATAGCCTCTGCTGCAGAAGAGCAAAGTACGGTCAGTGCCGAAGTAACGCGGAATATGAGCGAGATACAACTCATCGTGCACGAACTTTCAAACAATGCAGAGCATACGACAACGACGACTCAAGAGCTCGGTACCATGAATACTGAATTAAAAGAGGTGGTTGATAAATTTAATTTATAACCGTATTTTCTCATGATACGCACTTAAACATCGGCCTTGTTTGTTTACTACAGACAGGGCTTTTTTATTATCAGAAGCAACTTAATCGAAAGTGACTCGCTGAAAATGTGGATTATCCACGACCACTTCTAACGTAAGAATAGTATCAAGAACAACTAAACAAACGGCACCATCAACCGTCATCTTAATACACTCATCTCGATTTTCATTACGCTGGGTATCTAGCCCGATACCGACAACTTCAGCACCTGATTTTAACGTTAACTTGATCGGATATTGATGCATACATACTATTTCAATGTAGTCATATTGATCGCACTTCATCATAATTAATATCTCCTCATTACACTGAAAAAAACCTAACTTTTATCAGTAAAATATTTAGCCGGTGTCGAACCTGTATGTTGACGAAAAAAACTAATAAACGCACTGTCACTAGCAAAGTCGAGATCAAATGCGACAGTAGAAATATTCAAACCTTCAGCTAACCGTTCAATCGCATTTAACAAGCGCCATTGCTGACGCCAAGCTTGATAAGGCATTCCCGTTTCGCGAGAGAATATGCGGCTAATCGTTTTACTACTGGCGCCAATGTCAGTCTGTAATTGATTAAGCTTTGGTGGTGGTAAATGACCTGCTGTAAGTGTAGTTAACCATTTTTGTAAGCGTAAATCTTGTGGTAGCGGCAAATGTAATTGTTGAAGTGGTGCGAGCGCCAACTCTTCACAAAATAACGCGAGGGTATGGATTTGCTCGTGCTCTGGTTTATCCCATTCCCAAAACGCCATACGCTCAATTAACGCTTGTAATAAAGCATTGACCTCGACGATGCACATGGTTTTTGGTAATAACGCAGCAAGATCTTGACTAAAGTATAACGAACGATACGATACGACATTACGCATGCGAGCACAGTGCATAACGCCTGCTGGGATCCATGCGGCACGTGTTGGGGGTAATACAGATTGCATACCCGCTAAGGTAATGCTCATACAACCCATTGGTGCATACAAAAGTTGCCCCTTATTGTGTTGATGCATACCCGAATCATGCTGGCCGATATCAGTCGCGATACCAATCACTTGATTAGATGACGTATCCGCATCAAATTGCTGCCCCTCTGCAATAACCACAATTTGTCCTCTTTTTGATATTTATTGTTCTAATGTTTGTAATACGAAAATTCATCATAACTATAATACCGCTCTATTAATAATATTTAGAGTAAATGACATGAACAAAAAACCACATATAGGACTGATATTAGCACTGATGATGTTCCCGCAAATTGTCGAAACCATCTACAGTCCAGTATTACCAAACCTTGCTAGTAGTTTTGACATCAGTATCCATACAGCTACGCAAACCTTATCTATTTACTTTAGTGCGTTTGCATTTGGTGTTATCTGTTGGGGACGTATTGCCGATCTGATTGGCCGTCGTACAACCATGCTAATAGGCTTATGCACTTATGGGCTAGGTTCAATATTGGCTCTAGTGGCGACTGACTTTGACATGATCATGGTTGCGCGTTTTATCTCCGCATTTGGCGCAGCAGTCGGCTCGGTCGTCACTCAAACCATGCTACGTGACAGCTATGACGGCCATGATCTGATTAAAGTATTTACGCTGATGGGAATGGGAATTTCATTAAGCCCTGTCATTGGCTTAATCTCAGGAGGCTTTATCGCTGATTACGCTGGTCATTTAGGTGTGTTTTCTGTATTGCTGATACTGGCGGTATTATTGTTCTTAGTGACCTTACAGGCACTACCCGAAACGCGCCCAGACAACATCGTTAAGGTGAACCTACTGGCATTACTTGTACGTATGCTTAAGGACAGTAACATCCGTTACAACGCGGTCTTAGTTGCACTGTTTAATTTAGCATTATTTAGCTATTACTCACTTGCGCCTTTTATTTTCAATAAACTCGATTTTAGTGCTATTGAATTTGGCTACACAGGCATTGCATTAGCGTGTGGCAGCTTGCTGGGTAGCTTACTCAACAAGCGCTTGTTACAGGCCAAATACACATCACAATCGTTATTACGGTTAGCATGTGGTTTAGTCTTACTCGGCAGTACGGGGGTTTATCTAACGCAAGACAGCATTTGGTTATTAGTCCCTATGCTGATTGTCGTGATGAGCTACGGCATTGCTATCCCAAATATTCTGGCACATGCGTTAGCGCAATATAAAGACGTAGCAGGATCAGCAGGGGCGGTATTTGGCTTGTTGTATTATTTACTATTAGGCGCAGCACTGGCCATCACTGGGATTTTAAATAATTTAGGCTTAGTGCTGATACTTGCTGCAGTCATCATCTTAGGTTGTACAGTTCAGCTCAATAGAGTAAGAGTCCATTAACCAGAATAAGACACTCATTGACCTAAGCGCTTAGCCCAATTACCCGCATTGTCCCGAGTACAATTTTCTTCACTATCAAACTTCACTTGTTTGTTGATATTTTTGAGTTTCACATCAACAGCGTTAAGTGCTTGATCCAATAGTCCATGCAAATGCTGATCTTGCTTCGATGCCTTTAATTGAGCAATATCAGCGTTACTATCAAACACACAAATTATTTTTAAAGATGCCGGGAAATTAGCGTAATTAACGGTATGTGTTAACCATTGAAACCCTTGAATTTCATCTTTTGCATCTTCGCAAACCACGGTAAGCACTTTGCATAAATTATTATCGATCTTCTTTTCTGTTTTAGTCATATTCTGCCAGTTGTTAGGTACGAATCTACGTAGCCGCTATCCTACCGTAAATCATACCCTATAAACAATAAAGCCAACCCGAAGGCTGGCAATAGTTAGTAAGGTGTAATTAGCCATTAATCGCTAACAAACTCATCGATGTTAACTAAACACCAACTTCCCCACCGTCATTTTTACGAATAATAACCGTTGCAGCACGTGGTCGAACAGTTTGATTACTCGGTGTTTCCATCGTCGCATCATTGCTGTATGGCCAGTTTTTAGGATGTTGAATATTCAAGAACAGATCCGTTTGCGCAGGACTAAAGGCTAAGCCTGTCACTTCCGCACCATTCGGACCGACAAAGAAACGTTTTAACGCGGCTTGATTCTCACTATTAATTGTCTCTAATTCGTCAGCATCAGTCGTTAACTGACTTGGTACCACCGCCAGCATTTGATCATTGGTATATTCCGTTAACTCTGGTGCGCCATTATCCGTTTGGATCCACATGATACCGCGTGAATCAAATGCTAATCCATCCGGACTTGCAAACTGATTTAGCTCACCTAGCCCAGAAATATTCACATCTGGGGCTGCATCTTCTGCCGCACCAAACACAAAGATATCCCAGCTAAATTGCGATGCATCATCACCTTCTTGCCAACGAATAATATGGCCGGTGCTGTTATTCAATCTTGGATTCGCAGGATTAGTTGTATCTGTACGTTTGGTATTATTGGTCAAGGTCATGTATACCGCGCCATTCACTGGATCAACAGCGGCCCATTCAGGGCGATCCATTGGCGTCGCACCAACGAGATCTGCAGCCCCCGCTGTATTTAAAATAATCTCGGCTAGGTTCGCAAAGTGATCAGCTAACACACCTTGATCTTTGGTGGCCGCAGTCATGGTTAATGGCAACCAAGTACCCACAGTATTATCATCAAAACGTGCGACATACAAAGTACCTTGATCCATGTACTTCTCACCCACCGTTAAGCGGTCAGTACGATCGGCATCTGCCGGATCCCACAACGCATCTGAAACATACTTATAAATATATTCAAAACGAGAATCATGGCCAGAATAAAATACAATCGGTTTACCTTCAGTCACTTTGCCATAAACACAACCTTCATGACGGAAACGACCAAGTGCAGTACGTTTCACCGCACTTGATTGATTATCGTAAGGGTCTATTTCAACAATATAACCGTGACCATTTGCTTCGTTACGATAATCTTTAGCCGCACTCGCGCCTTTAATCGTAATGTCAAAACGGCTAAATTCATCAGCAACTTCATCAGCGTTACCCGCTAAATCATTCCAACCATAACGGGTATTTTTATCGTCAATGCCGATACGTAATTGATCTGCGGTCTGCGTGCCAGTATTAACGAAATAACCTGGCCAGTTTTCTTCACAAGTCAGGTAAGTACCCCATGGCGTATAGCCATTACCGCAGTTATTTAGTGTGCCACGTACTTTATCGCCGTTTGGAGAGAAAGGTGTTTCGAGTGGCGCTTTATCAGCAACCGGGCCACTGATATCCATCGTAGTAGCACCCGTAAAGCGGCGGTTATGGCTATCATTTTTAACTACAGCCCAAATACCATTGGTTTGCTTAATACGTACAACCGTCACACCGTGTGCATTAATTTCTTTGCGCACTTCATCAAGAATGGTGCGTAAGCTATTAGCATCTTTCGTCGGGCCAGTTGGATGTAATGCCTTTTGATCTATGTACTCGTGATTAATACATAATAAGCCATCGGTAGAACTACCATTTAACGGAAAGTAATGCATGCCATCGTGGTGCATACCCAGTGAGTTAGCTTGGTCTAACGCAGTATTTGAGCCATCGGCTTGCCACTCTTGAGCAAAATCATTAAGCGGCGTTCCCCAAGGCGCGAGTACTTGTGCGCTATAACCTTTAGGCACAACAACAGCGTCGAGCTTCGCACCAGAAATAGAGTCGAATCCTAATTCAACTTTTGGCGTGGTCGTCAATTTCTCACCATTTGCACTATTCGAACAGCCCGTTAAGCCAATACCATTTAGCATACCAACAGCAGCCATCCCCACGCCTGCTCTTAAGATACTACGGCGAGACAATTCTCTCTCCATTACCGCTGCGAATGGTTCATTATTACTGTTATTATATTTAGTTGGGTCAAATGTATCTTTGCTCATGCTTCTATCTACTCAGTTATAATTTAAGACCGATATAAACTAACAAGCAATTATGTATTTTCTATTTCAGTAACATGACAGTTTTTATAATCAGCCATATAAATAGCTAAAATAATTGCATTTTTCATTCTATGATAAATACAACCAGCCGTGCTAATACACCTCAACAGGCAGTAATAAATCATTATGTACAACAGCTTTTTCGTGTAAATAAATAGAAAATGTCGAACCAACGCCGAGATCAGATTGCACGGTGATCTTACCACCCACTTCACTGATAATACTTTGGCTAACAGATAAGCCTAAACCTGTACCGCTACGACGAGTCGTGAAAAACGGGTCAAAAATACGCGCTAAATTGTCTTCACTGATACCACAACCGTGATCACTAATATGTACGGCTGCGCCAATAATATGACCGTCATCATCATGCCAGTCTTCGGTCTTAATCTTCAACAGACCTTTATCGCCCATGGCATGTACACCATTCATCTGTAGATTAACCAAGACTTGCAGTAATTGATGACGATTCACTTCGACACAACATTTTGCTTCTAATTGCGATTCAATTTGTACATCAGCAGACTTTGTTCCTGAACGAACTAAAGTTAAACTTTCTTTTACAATCAAGTTTAAGTGTTGCCAAGTGATCTCGTCTTGCACCCCACCTTGACGGCTGTACTGCAACAAGCTTCGGGTTATATTACGGATACGGTCTATTTGTTCGTGTATCGCATCAAGCTCTTCGGTTACGCGCTCGCTATCATCGCCTAATTCGAGTTGTAATAACTCAACATTACCTAAAATAACGGCGGTAGGATTATTAATTTCGTGGGCAATACCCGCTGTTAGTTCACCAAGCGCTGCAAGCTTCTCACTTATCACTAGCTTAGTTCGCGTTTGATTTAGCAGCTTAATGTATTGTTCTAGCTCTTGGGTTTTATCATGTAAGCTCTGCGTTCGACTGTTAACCTTATCTTCAAGCTCCAGCGAAGCGCGCTTAATTAAATCATTACGCTGTTGCAACTGGTCTAACATGGAATCAAACTGCTGACCAAAAATCGCTAATTCATGATCCTTACATAATCCGAGATCACCAATACGACGATTTAACCCTAACGGCACGACTCTAACAACATTGTGGATCTTTTCTATCGGTCTAAATAAGTCCCGAGCACCACGATATACCAAGCCACCAGAAAGCAATAATACCGCGATAATACCCACGCTAAACTCAGCAATATTCGTTAGGAACGTTTCTAATAATGGCCACTCTAAATAACCGGTGTAAAGCATACCAATCACATTGCCATCATAATCTCGTAGCGGTTCATAAGCGGATATGTACCAATCATCGTAAACGAATGCCCGGCCAACCCAATTATCTCCTCCAATGAGCACCTGCTGTTTTACTTCTTCAGAAACGCGGGTGCCAATTGCGCGACCATTAAGCCGATCACTATCAAGCGGTACATTGGTGCTGACCCGGATATCATCCATAAAGAGGGTCACAGTGCCAATACTGTCTAGCGGTAATGTGCCATCGCTATAAACAAGGTCACGAATGCGATCAACAAGTTGAGTACTATTATTCAGTAATATACCACCATCAAGAATCCACTCTAGCTGATTATTACGATTAAAAATCGGGATCAAATTACGACTAATAAGCCCCCTATTCTCCAACTTATTTTCTCGTAATAACGGGATCTGAGCTGACACCGGCAGCGTACTATTGAATGCCAACAATTCATCATTATTAAGTACTTGAAAAAACGTTTGTGGTTTAGCAGTAAGTAATAACTGTTGATTCACCAGTGGAAATGAATCTAATGCCGACGCAGAATGTAATACCACAAAATCTAATGCATAATTTTCGGCTTGGTTTTTAACCCATTCCGGTAATACGCTTTCATTGGTGCGCTGTAAATGTTGGAAATCATAAGATGAAGACAGTGACTTCAATTTCATCCTTTGTTCTTTTTGCAATAACTCAATACTGTTATGCGCAACCGCCAGATCCGATTTCACATTCATTAATGCGTTTTGCCATGTATACGTCACTGTCCAGTACATAGTCAGCGCAAATAAAGCAAACAGCGTGATCACAATCGGTACCGATGTGAGTACTAACAAACGGTAACGCACCATGGTTCTAAAACGTTTTATCCATAACAATAAATATTGCTTCATGTTCATAAGGCCGCTTCGTCAATCCATTCTTTATATTTACGCTCTAGCGTTTTACGTGCCACGCCAAGCTTACGCGCAGCCGCTGATTTATTCCCTTCGTGAGAATCAACTACCTGCATGATATGTGCTTTTTCAACTTCTTTTAATGTCCATGTCGTCGGGTAACAATATTGCTCTTCATCACCACTAACTTCAGATGAGCAACGACAAGGACTGTCTAAATTCGCTTCATCCATACGTACTTGGTCAAATGGTGTAATAGCCGCTCTTGGCAATGGAATCACATCACCTTGCAGCTCTCGCCAATATTCAGCAGGTGGTTTACCGAGCAAAATACAACGCTCCATCATATTCCGTAATTCACGGATATTACCTGGCCAATCATATGCCTGCATCGCTTTAATATCTTCATGTGTCCAACTGACACTCTTCATGCCTAAATCATTGGATAATTTCAGCGTAAAATGATGTGCTAATGCAGGAATATCTTCAACACGATCACGCAAAGGCGGTAAATCTACCGTTAATACATTTAAACGATAATACAAATCCTGACGAAAACGCCCTGCTTCCACTTCCTCTTTTAAATTACGATTGGTAGCCGCGACAATACGTACATCAACCGGAATTTCACGTTCACCACCAACGGGTCTAATCGCTTTTTGCTCTAGTACGCGTAATAACGATGATTGCATGGCAAGTGGCATTTCACCAATTTCATCAAGGAATAAAGTACCGCCATTGGCAACACGAAATAACCCTTCGCGGCTTTTTTTAGCCCCTGTAAATGCCCCTTGAATATGACCAAACAATTCGCTTTCTAATAAATCAGGTGCAATTGAGCCACAGTTTAATGGGACAAAAGGACCATTACGTAAACTAAGTTGATGCAAAGCTCGCGCCACTAATTCTTTACCGGTACCCGATTCCCCTTCAATTAATACTGCAGCCATCGATGGCGCAATCTGGGTGATCAGCTTTTTCATCGACAAGGTTTTCGTTGCATCACCGATAATATCAATCGGGAATGTACGTTCAATATCACGTTGAAGCGCAAAGTTCTGACGCTCCACTAAACGACGTTCGATGCAACGACTCACCGATTGCATCATTTGCTCGAGGTTGAACGGTTTTAAAATAAAGTCTGAAGCACCTGCTCGTAAGGCTTTAATCGCGGTATCTAGATCGGCATAACCCGTCATAAAGATCACATCGCTACGTCGTGTTTGCGGATCAAATGCTTCGTGCCACTCAATACCAGAACGACCAGGTAAATTGATATCCACAATCAATAAATCGAAATGACAACGCTTACGGAGCTCTTCTGCTTCTTCGATGCTACCAGCAGTATCAACTTGCGCAAATTTTTTGCTTAACGCTTTCTTTAAGATCGCGCGCATACCTGGTTCATCATCAACAACAAGTACAGAGACCGCAGCCCAAGAGGGAGAAGAAGTAAATTCAGACATAAATATAAATAGCTACCGTAATGTTAAAGTTGCGACATTTTGTCCCATATTGACTAACAAAGTCAAAACAGTTTCGAACCTTTATTTCCTTTCAATTTAAGGTAAAGATTATTTACCTTTTAAATTAACCACTTATTGGTATTTCCAGTGTTTTATATGGCTTGTTTTTTAATTTGGCATCTAATTTGCTTTATAACGAGAAATACTGTGATTTTTCAACTAACTTAGTTATATAACTTTAACGTCAGGAAGACCTAATGACCGTAAAACCGATGACATTTATCCGAACATCGCTTGTCTTATTCGCACTTGTCACGACTGCGGGTGTTAATGCAGCAGACGACATGAAGATCCGCTTGGCAACCACCACCAGTACTTATCATTCAGGGCTTCTTGATTTCTTGTTACCAGAATTCAAAAAAGACACAGGTTATACGGTTGACGTACTTGCAGCAGGTACGGGTAAATCACTACGCATGGGCCAAAATGGCGATGTTGACTTGGTAATGACTCACGCACCAAAATCAGAAGCGAAATTTGTTGATGCCGGTTACGGTGTACTACCACGCCAGTTGATGTATAACGATTTCGTGCTTGTTGGTCCAAAAGCAGACCCTGCAAAAATTAATGCCGATAAAGATATCGTAAAGGCATTAGCTGACATCGCATCTTATAACGCGACCTTCATTTCTCGTGGTGATGATTCAGGTACCAACAAAAAAGAATTGGGCCTTTGGGCACAAACTAAAATGGAGCCAAACTTTACTGGCTACAAAGCAGTAGGCCAAGGCATGGGTCCAACGCTGAACATGGCCTCTGAACTGCAAGCGTACACGCTAACAGACCGCGGTACTTGGTTAGCTTACCAAAACAAACTTGACCTTAAGATTGTAGTACAAGGTGATAAGCGTTTATTTAATCCATATCAAGTTATCTTAGTGAATCCAAGCCGTTACCCAAGTATCAATTTCCAAGGCGCTAAAATCTTCAGCGATTGGTTAGTTAACCCAAAAACACAAACTATGATCAACAGTTACAAACGTGACGGCGAGCAACTGTTTGTTGCCAATGCAAAGTCTTAATAAACATATTAGAAACCTAGATACTTAATGGATATTTGGCAAACGACCCAAGACGCAATACAACTTCTCTTCAGTGGCGATATGGCGCTGTGGGGGATTGTTGGTGTGTCATTTTCAGTGTCGTTATTGGCGATCGCGCTGGTATTAGTACCTGCATTATTGATCGCCTTTGCCCTCGCCTACGGTAAATTCCCGGGGCGCTGGCTGCTGCTGTCATTATTTAATACCTGCCAATCGATCCCTACCGTGGTGATTGGCTTGTTACTTTACATGATGTTGTCTCGTGCTGGTCCGCTCGGTGATTGGCAAATGCTGTTTACTCAAAAAGCGATGATCTTGGGACAGATGCTGGTTTGCTTTCCAATTTTAGTGTCAATGATGCACGCTGCATTTCAAAACAGTGATCGCCGCGCTTGGGAAACAGCACTGACATTAGGGGCAAGTTTACCCCGCGCATTATTAAGCTTGATGTGGGAATGTAGATTCCCGCTTCTGGCTGCCATTATCGCTGCATTTAGCCGTATTATTACCGAAGTTGGTTGTTCGATGATGGTCGGCGGTAATATTTTAAATTCAACCCGTAATATTCCTACCGCAATCGCCTTAGAAAGCTCAAAAGGCGCGTTTGCACAAGGTGTCGCCCTAGGCATGGTCTTATTGATCCTGGCGTTAGGGCTTAATTTCTTATTATCGTTCGCTCGTGGTAAAGCCCACTTGCGCACCAACTAAGCTGAGGAATGGCCATGTCGCAAATTACTATTCAAGCCGAAGATATCTCGATTCGTTTTAAAGATCGCCTGCTATTCCATATCCCTCATCTTAAGTTTGGTCCGCAAGAAGCCATTTATCTCACTGGTGCCAACGGTGTAGGCAAAACGACATTATTAAAAATCTTATCTGGTTTACAAAGCCCAACCACGGGCAAAGTAAACTTACAGTGCAATACATGGTTTCGCCGCTTATTTAAAAGTAACGCCAAAAATGGGGTTATTTATATGCATCAAACACCTTACATGTTTGATGGTAGCGTACTTGATAACGTTTGTTATGGATTAAAATTCACCCGAAAAGGCCGCCAAGAGCAACGAAGTGAAGCGATTACCGCCCTACGTATGGTAGGGTTAGAGACTCTCGCTAATGAGCATATTTCGGTACTATCGGGTGGTGAACGCCAACGTGTAGCGATGGCAAGAGCATGGGTACTAAAACCCAGCGTGCTGTTAATGGATGAATCAAGCGCCAGCATGGATACAGAATCCATCGAGCGCCAAGTGGTGCTTGCCAAAGATTTACTCGAACGCGGTTCAACCTTAGTGATCACCAGCCACCAACAAAATGCGCTTACCGCACTTTGTCGCCGCCAATGGTGCATTAGCAATAGCAAACTAATCGAACGAGCAGATTTACAGCTCATTAAAAAAGATAAGGATAATTATGCCTTCGGCTGAACAGACAAGTTGGGTAATTTTAGCGGGCGGACAAGCTAGCCGTATGGGCGGTAATGACAAAGGTTTAGTTAAATTAACTGATAAAGCCATGATCGAGCATGTCATCGATACACTTTCGCCACAAACCAACAAGATCGCCATTAACGCCAATCGAAATCAAGACGTTTATAGCCAATACGGCACTGTATTTGGCGATCAGTTACAAGGTTACCCAGGGCCATTAGGCGGTATGCATGCTGCTATTTTACATTTAAAAGATGCAGAGTGGATTGGTTTTGTCCCGTGCGACTGCCCACAATTACCAAGCGATTTAGTCGCGCGTATGGCGGCAGCTTGTGAAGCCGATACTGATATTGTTGTGGCCCATGATGGCGAACATATCCAGCCTGTGGTGACGCTACTACATCGTCGTATTCTACCGAAATTAGAAGCCTTCTTAGATAACGGTGACCGAAAAATCATTCTGTTATACCGCCAATGCAACATGTTAACAGTCGATTTTAGCGATCAGCCCAACGCATTTGTAAACTTAAATACCCCCGCAGAACTGCAACAATTTGGACAAACAAAATGAGTCAACAACAATGAATAAAATCTACGCGTCACTCCCTTTACTCGGCTTTGCTGCATTCAGTGGTACAGGCAAAACAACCCTGCTTGAGGCAATGTTACCCAAGTTAGTGGCGCGTGGTATTCGTGTTGCAGTGATTAAACATGCGCATCATGATTTTGATGTCGACCAACCGGGTAAAGACAGCTACCGCTTACGTAAAGCGGGTGCTAGTCAGATGCTTATTTCATCACGTTGTCGTCGTGCATTAGTGACTGAAACGCCAGATGAAGAAGCGACGCTACCACACTTGATCGCACAATTAGATCAAACTCAGCTCGATCTGATTCTAGTGGAAGGCTTTAAACAACTGAATTTCCCTAAAATTGAATTACACCGTGCAGAAGTAGGCAAACCTTGGTTACACCCAACAGACAATAATATTATTGCTGTTGCAGCCAATGTGTCAGTTCCCGCATCAGAATCTGCACCTTTAGCAGAAAAGGCGCCATTACCACTGCTTGATATTAACAACCTTGAACAGATCACTGATTTTGTGGTGAGCTTTATTCAAGGTGAGGTCCATTCGGTAAAACCTGAACAACCTCAGGGATTACAGTGTGGCGACTTAACACCACAAGGTATGTTATCTGTCGCCGAAGGACGTGAACGTATTCTTGTTCATATTGTACCACTTGCGCAATCTCAGACTGTTGATTTAAAAGCGTCTTTGGGTCAAATTGTCGCACATGACGTACTTTCACCTGTCAATGTGCCGCAACATACTAATTCAGCAATGGATGGTTATGCGATCCGCGGTGATGATTTGGATTGTGAATGCTATGACGTTGTCGACCACGTGATGGCGGGACATAGTTACGACTTACCACTTGAAAAAGGCCAAGCGGTACGCATCATGACAGGTGCAGCAATCCCTGAATGTGCTGATACAGTAGTCATGCGCGAACAAGCAGAGCAAACAGAAAACCAAGTCCGTTTTAATCTTACGATGGCTGCCATTCACCCCGGCCAAAATGTCCGTCAAGCAGGTGAAGACTTAGCATTAGGCCAAACAGCCGTTGCTGCTGGTAGTAAAATCTCTGCACCTGAGTTAGGTATGATTGCTTCACTCGGCATTAACCAAGTGACAGTTAAAAAACCAGTGCGCGTCGCCATCTTCTCAACGGGTGATGAAGTACAGCATCCCGGTGAGGCACAAAAGAATAACTGCATTTACGATTCCAATCGCTACACTTTGCACGCAATGCTAACGCAAGCAGGCTGTGAAGTGATTGACTTGGGTATTATCGAAGACAGCGAAGCCGCATTAGAAGCAACATTGCAACAAGGCAGCGAACAAGCTGATTTAATCTTGTCATCAGGTGGCGTTTCTGTAGGCGATGCCGATTACATCAAAACGGTGTTAGATAAACTGGGACAAATCAACTTCTGGCGAATCAACATGCGTCCCGGTCGTCCTTTAGCATTTGGTCAAATTAACGAAACGCCATTCTTTGGTTTACCGGGCAATCCTGTTGCTGTGATGGTGGTGTTCTTACAATTTGTTGAACCTGCGATTCGTAAACTACAAGGTATGACAGATTGGCAGCCGCAAGTATTCAATGCCGTTGCCACAGAACGCTTCCGCTCTCGTCCTAATCGCACTGAGTATACTCGTGGTATTTTTGGGTTTGATGCTAACGGTCGCTTAACCGTGAAAAGTACCGGACAGCAAGGCTCTGGCATCTTACGTTCGATGAGCGAAGCGAATTGTTTAGTTGAAGTATTACCTGAACAGGCAAATGCAGAAATTGGTGATTCGGTTCGTGTTATCCCATTGCAAGGACGTATGTAGAACGCCCTCCAGCGATGACAGAATGTTATGACTGGTAACTCATTTAATCCTACGTTAGCAACGACGTAGCGTTAAAAAATAGTGGCGTGCTCACATCACGCCACTATTCCCCCCTCTTATTTTCTACTTTTACTTCTACTTTTATTTCTATTATTCTTACTGTTTATTACTTATTATGACTTATCATCTGATTTAGATGATGCTTCACTTTTTGGTTGATTTTCTGGTAAGTCTTTTACTTTTTCATACCAAATATCATGGTGCTCTTTTGCCCATGTTTCATCAACTTCACCCGTCACCATACCTTCTAGCGACGCTTCAATAC
>Ga0105356_10003078_pt1 | contig 16474 bp, 11 predicted proteins | sample GOMGulsemesocosm_3_FD_83502 | JGI IMG/M metagenome (GOLD analysis project Ga0105356, IMG submission 83502) | Methane-oxidizing microbial communities from mesocosms in the Gulf of Mexico - GOM9D Gulf of Mexico | ecosystem: Environmental > Aquatic > Marine > Cold seeps | place: Gulf of Mexico...
CAGAATTTGATTGCAGATGGACAAGCCAAGACCGGTGCCGCCGTAGCGCCGCGATGTCGATGAGTCAGCCTGAGTAAAGGGTTGCAGCATCTGCGTATGCTGCTGGGGATCGATGCCAGCGCCGCTGTCACTGATACAAAAACCAATTCGCATACCAACGCTGTCAGCTCTCACAAGCTGGGCCGCAACACGAACAAATCCGCTCTCGGTAAACTTGCAGGCATTGCCAATTAGATTGGCCAGCACCTGGTTGAGGCGGATTGGATCTCCACTTAATTGGACATCAACCAAGTCTACGCTAATATCCAGCTCCAGCACCACACCCGGTTTGACCACGGCACGATAGGGCTCAACCGCATCCCTGAGCATACTGGCGACACAAAAGCGCTGCTGTTCCAACACCAAGCCGCCGGCTTCGAGCTTGGAATAATCCAGCACGTCATTAATGACCGCCAGTAATACATGGCTGGAGCGACGAATAGTGCTGACATAACTCTCTTGCTCAGCGTTGAGGCCAGAAAACGCCAACAAGTCGACCATGCCCAATATACCATTCATCGGCGTGCGAATTTCGTGGCTGATATTGGCCAGAAAACGCTCTCTGGCCACCATAGCCTGCTCTGTTTCGAGCTGGGCAGCCAGTAATTTGCCGTTCGCGTGCTCCAGCGCCAGCGTGCGATTGCCAACACGCTCTTCCAATTCGGTGTTGAAGGAGGCCAGTTTTTTCTCAGCAATTCGGCGCTCGCTAATATCTCGACCCACTCCGACAAATCCCGATATAACGCCCTGATCGTCAATTATTGCGGTGACCTGCCATTCCAGCCAGCGCCAGCCCTTAGCAGTGAATGTTCTGCCTTGCAGGGTGACAAAATGCGGGGGCTGATAGATTGACTGCAAGCCTTCGACGATAGCTTCGAGATCTTCGCTGTGCACCAAATCTATAAATGACTGCCCTAATACCTCTTGCTCGGTGTTATCAAACTCTCGGTAATAGGAGGGACTGACAAACAAAAAACGGCCATTGAGGTCTACCTTAACCACCAGATCAGCTTGACTGTTGAGCACTAAACGATATTGCTCTTCCCGCTCTTTGAGCCGTTCCTCTTCTTCCTTGCGGTCGCTAACATGATTGTAACTCCAGACTATCTCGTTCGAGTCTAACTTGAAGACAAAACTCTCCAACCAACCCTGACTATTTTCATCGTGATAGTGTTCGTAGGGTACGTATTCAGATTCTCCGCTGCGCCAAACCCGGCGCAGTCTTTCTGGCAGTGCGATAGACTCCACCCCCGGAAACTGCGATAGTATCGGCTTGCCAACCAACTGCTGCCGACTAACATCGGTAGCCTGCTCCCCAGCGGTATTAAGATCGACGAAGCGAATCTCTTCACCCTCCCCCTCTACCTCAAACACGGCGACGCGGCTTCTCATATTGTCAAACATACTCCTAAAGCGTATTTCACTCTTTCGAAGTGCTTTTTCGCTCAACTCTCGATTAAGTGCGCTGGAGACAATACCCCCCAGAGTAGTCAGTAAACGCACGTGCTCCTGCGAATAGGCCATATCTTCTCTGACCGACTCAACACCGATAAAGCCCATTGCGGTGGTGCCTTGGAACAGCGGAACCGCCAGCAGCGACTTAACTCCCCGAGACTGCAAACCCTGTTTTTCCGGTGCCGCCTCCAGCGGCAGGCTCTCCAGTGATGGGATAAAAACCGGCTGAATCTGACGTAATTGTTTCATCAGCCAGGGCAGGTATTTTGTTGGGAATAACTTCTGCCTATCTGGGTAGGGCGCTATACCGGGCCGACACCACTGGGCAATTTTTGTTATCAGGCGGTGCTCGTCCTGATACAAATAAACGTAGCTTCGATCGGCACCGACAATCTCGCCGATTGAGTGCAAGGTTCGCTCAATAAGCTGTTCAATTGGCTCGTCAGTCATGCCTAAAAAGTCGGCGGATACTCCGTAAATTAAACGTTCAACATGTACCCGGTGCTGTAGCGCGACCACTGCCTGTTTGCGTTCGGTGACATCTTGTACCGTGCCCGACATTTTGTAGGCATGGCCATCTTTCAGATGACCGTTGAATATAGACCGAACCCAGCGCTCATTGCCTTTGGCGGTTATGATCCGCGACTCGACGCAGAACGCCTCGCTGGAGTTCAGTGCCTGCTGATAGCTGTTTTCCAGTATTGGCAGGTCGGCCGGGTGTACAAATAGAAAAGACTCGGGCTGTGTTGGCTGGGAGTTTAGTGGTACCTCGTGAATATTCTTGGTTTGGGCATTCCAAATAAGCTCCTCGCGCAGCAAGTCAAAGGACCAAGTACCCACGGTATCTGACAATACCACCGCGCCACTGTCATGTGCGGGGATAGCGCCGCTATCTACCGCAGCAACCTCATTATCCTTCGAGCTGGCCAGCGGTGGCAGTGGCAAAGCCGATGCCGTAAACAACCCTCGAACAGCGACTCGCAATAACAATTGCACATCGGCAAAGGGCCTGCTAATTACGTCAACGCAGCCCGCGGCAAACGCCTGGTGCTGGATATCAATGTCCTGCGTTGCACTGACAAAAAGCAGCGGAATGTCAACGGCCTGTATTTTTACACGCTGACACAGCGCGACACCGTCGTCTGTCCCGGCGGCGATATCCAATACAATCAACGCAGCTCCCTGCAGCCAATCCTGGGATGTCGGCAAGTTACTGGCGGACCATTCACGCAGTGTATAGTGCTGCGACAATAGTGCACTCAAGGCCGCTGATACCGGCCCGTTGACGCCAATAACAACGATTGTATTGCTGCCATCGTCGTCGATTTGAGTATCGATTGAACTATTCATTACTACCTTCTGTCGTGCAAAACTAGCGCGGCAGTGAATACATACAAACAACCGCAGTAGAAGATAATACCGCGATCACTGTACCTTGGCTTACAGCTATTCCCCGGCGCTGAACACGGCGCCATCGAACCGATCAATTCGAGTAAAACTCTCCACCGGCTTGCGGCGTAGCTTACTCAGTTGTTTTACCGGTCGGCCGATACCGACCGTCGAGGCGATGGCATAATGAGCGGGAATATTCAGCAGCTTTTTTGCATCGATTTCCTGATGGGCCAAAAAAGTCGTCAAAACCCCTCCCAGCCCCTCGTTGCGTGCGGCTAACAAGATATTCCACACGAAGGGGTAAATACTAGCCCCAGAGATAACCCCCACCCGAGGCAAATCGCGATCCATTGAACTGACTTGAGTTAAATCAACACAGACCACTAACATCACCGGCGCCGTTTCCATGTCGTCAACAAAGGCAAAGTTAGGCGCGGTGGCATCGATGGTGTGCTGATCCACCGCCGTCGGATTAATGCTATTAAACGGGGTCTCACCGGCTTTAACGCAGGCTTTATACTCTTTAATAGTGGGTGCTACCATAGCTTTCAATTGCCGGCGAATAGCACGGTCTTTGACCACTAACACTTTCCACCCTTGACGATTACCGCCACTGGGTGCAAAACGAGCATGCTCCAACAGCCGGTGCAATGTGGTATCGCTGACCGCCTCGTCAGTAAATTCTCTAGCGGCAAAGCTAGTGCGCATAACATCGTACAATTCCATAAGTGGTGTTCCTTGGTCGCCGCATATGGGCAAGCTTTGGCGGTAAACTGAGCCCCAAGTATAGCGCCTTTGCAGCGCAGCAACAGTATTTGCCAGTACCGTAAAAACATGTTCTAGTTGATTATAAAAGGGGCTAACATGCAGGCAACTCTATTACAGCACGAGCTGGAAGACGCGGCGCTGCAATACGGCGACAACATAGCACTTATCTCACCAAACCTGCAGCTGAGCTATAATCAGGTCAACAAACGAGCGACAGCACTGGCTGCGTCACTACAGCAGCTGGGGCTAAGCCCCGGTGACCGCTTAGCAATACTGGGCCACAACAGCATCGACTACATCTGCTGGCACTACGGTGCCGCCAAGGCCGGTGTTATTTTTCATGTATTAAATACCCGTCTGGCTCTGGGCGAGCTCAGCTGGATGATCGACAACGCACAGAGCAGCGCACTGATAGTCGACCCACACTTTGTTGACCTAGCCAGGCAATTACAGCAGTGCTGCCCGTCGCTTAATACCCTTATCGGCATGAGTGGTGAGCTGGGGCTGGATTATAACAGCGAGCAACTGGCGCAAAACCAGCAAGCGCTGACGGCGCCAACAATAGAACCCACCGCCGCAGCACTAATGATTTACACCAGCGGCACTACCGGAAGGCCTAAGGGCGCACTGCAAAGCCACGCCGGTTCGGTGCTTGCCGACCAGTTAACTCGCGACGCTGTGGCTATTAGTGACAAAGATCGCTATCTAGCACTGATGCCTTTTTTTCATCAGGCGGGACTTATTCGCAGCCGCGCAACACTGTTGGCAGGGGGCAGCTGCATCATTCTCGGCAAGGTAGATGCCGCTGCCGCCGCCGATGCCATTGTTGAACACCACATCACCTTTACCATGCTCGCCTCGGCCCAGCACAGTAGTGCCATCCGCGATAAGTTGGCTGCTACAGGGCCGGCCTCTTTTACCGCGCTGCGGATGATTTTAGGCGGTGGTGGCGGTGGCCATCGAGCCGTCGATAGCATGGGGTACCTGTGCAAGGCACTGGGCTGTGACTATTTTGGCGTTTACGGACAGACCGAGAGTACCGGACCGGCGGTTTTTATCACCGGGTCAGATGTATTCCAGCGTCCGACATCCTGCGGCAGAGCCTTTCCCGGTATCGATGTTGCGATCTGGGACGGCGATGGCCAGCCCTTAAGTCAGGGACAGCAGGGCCAGATCGTTATCCGCGGCGGCATTACCGCTCGCTACTGGCGCAACGAGACCGCCAACAGCGCCCTGTATTGTGGGCAGTGGATTCTGACTGGAGATATCGGCTGCCTAGACGAAGAGGGCTTTCTCTATTTTAAAGGTCGCATCAAAGAGCTGATAAAAACCGGCGCCGAAAATGTTTATCCACGAGAAGTGGAGGCAGTATTAGAACAGCACCCAGCGGTGGCAGATGTTGCCGTATTTGGCCTGCCCGACAGCCAGTGGGGGGAGCGCGTGTGCGTCGCGGTGGTCAGCCGTGGCCACGATGCTGTGACCTTGGCACAGCTGAGGGATTATTGCCGAGACAAGATTGGCGGTTACAAAATACCCAAGCAGTTGCTGCTTACCGACACCATACCGCGCAACCACACCGGGAAAATTTTGCGCCACGCCCTGATCGAGCGGGCGCTCAAGCAGAGCTAGGCAGCGCGCAACCGACCCAATAGAGCAGTTTACGGGACTAGCTGTAGATAGCAAACATCTCTTCAAAGGCGCGCATCTGACCACCGTTGGCCGACGAGGGCACCAAAATCGGTGTTTTAACCCCCGCGTCAAACCAGGCTTCGACCCCCTCTCTTACGGCGCTCGCAGAGCCGAACAAGGTGGTATCGGCCAGCCATTGATCGGTCAAAAAATGCGGTATCTTATCGAAGTCCTTCATTTCAATAGCCTGCTCGATACCCTCCATTTCCTCTTGATAACCCGCCTCTTTCCAGTAATTTCGGTAGTTAGGCAACATGGCGTATCCGCTCAGAGTTTTGCGATTAACCGCTTTCGCCGCCTCAACATCGTCATCAATACAGGTTGGAATCATATCGCCGATAAAAAAGTCGTCAGCTGCCCTAGCGCTGTCCGACAAGCCAGCCAGTGACTTGGCCATATGGGAGCGCGCGCCATTGGCAAATACCAGACCATCCCCGATACGTTCAGACAGGGCAATCATTTTGCGGCGCAGCGTCGCCAATACTATTGGCGGCAACGGCCCAACCCGAGGCACTGCTTTTAGTTCACTGACAAAATTCTCGATATCACTGAGTGGTTTGCCCGCCGACAAACCTTTTTGTTTCAGTGCCGGCTCATGGCTAACACCCACCCCAAAGCGAAAACGACCGCCGGATATCTCATGAATAAAAGCGACTGTTTGGGCGTAGTCGGCGACCTGACGAAAATAGATCGGGGCGATGGTGGTGCCAAACGTAATGTCCTCAGTGGCAAAGGCCAATGCTTCACACAGCGCTAGCGAGTCGCCGAGACTAGGACCATAAATTCCACTAAAACCCCTGCGTTCTATTTCGGTGGCCAACTCAATGGTCGCTTTTCGGCGACCGGGAACGGCAGCGAGACTCAGTGCAGGCATTGTAAACATGGTATTAGTCCTCTTGTTAAATCACGAGTCTACACAATTTGAAGGATACTGTCTTGAAAGTGCGCTATCCTGCCCGGCACCCAATAGCGCAGGGATTTCGATCGGCCCAGCGCCGCTATTGACAACAACGCAGTCGTGCATATTTAGCTCAGCGGTCCTCCGCGGGCTTAACAAACATTTTCCTCAAACCCTAAGGAATCATCATGGATTACTACACAGCAAGTGAAGCCCAACAGCTGCCGGGGCTGCGCTTGGCATTGACTAGCGGCCTGCCCGCCCCCTGGAGTATGGCGGCACGATTTATCTTTGATATCAAAAAAATAGCCTACATCCCAGTGGAACAAAAAGGCGGCGGCGCCAACCCTGAGTTGCTGGCCTGGACCGGTCATCGCAATGCACCGGTGGCGGTACTAGATGATGAGCCCGCGCGCACCAATTGGGCCGACATTCTCGAATTGGCGGAACGTCTGGCGCCCGAACCGCGGCTTATTCCCCAAGATATTCAACAGCGCGTGATGATGTTTGGCCTCGCTAACGAAATCTGCGGTGCCGGCGGCCTTACTTACAATGCCCGCCACAATATGATTGGCGACATGCTCAATAGCGGCCCAGAGGCGGCGCAGGCCGCTGCTCAGACCATGGCCAAGGCCTACGGCTATTCGGCCGAGGCCGCCGCCGGTGCTAGCGCTCGCATGAACGAGATTCTGCAGGCACTGGCCGCCCAGCTGGGAGCACAGCGCGGCAGCAGCCGTTATTTTATCGGTGAGTCGCTGAGTGCACTCGATCTTATTTGGGCCAGTTTCTCCAATACCCTGCGTCCGCTGCCGGAAGGCGACAATCCCATGAATAAACACATACGCCTAGCCTACCAGCGCATGGGGGATTCGGTAGAGCTGCCAGCCATCTTGTTTGCACACCGAGACTTTATCTACGCGCAACACCTGACACTGCCACTGGATTTCTGAATTGAACGCGAAGACCAGTAAGCGATGACCGCTTTAAGCGGTATTGCCGGCGCCTTGGCACCGGTCTTCATGCTGATTCTCAGCGGCCATATTATGGCGCGCTGGGCCTTCCCCAGCACTGCCTTCTGGCCCGGCGCCGAACGTTTGACCTACTATGTTCTATTTCCGGTATTGCTGGTGTTAAAAATTGGCAATGCCAGTTTGCCCGCCGCTGAACTGGGTTATGTTATCGCCGTGCTGGTCTTGCTGCTAGCCTTGGGAGGCGCCTGTATCTTACTGCTGGCCAGACTTATTGAGCAGGACCCGCGACGTCTCAGCTCCATTTTTCAAGGGGGCATTCGCTTTAATACCTATGTTGGACTGGCCACAGTTACCGCGTTGTTTGGTGATAGCGGTATGGTATGGGCGGCGGTTTTTCTGGCGGTGATGATTCCGCTGGTCAATGTCGCCAGTATTGTGTGTTTTGCATTGCTACCGGCAGACCCAAACGCGGAAAACGAGGTGGTACAACCACCGCTGCTGCGTACACTGGTGCTAAGCGTGGTCAAAAATCCACTGATAATTGGCTGTGCGGTGGGCACTGCACTAAATCTTACTGAGCTAAATATACCACCGCCGCTGTTCTCACTACTGGAACTGATCGCCGCCATGGCCTTGCCACTGGGCTTGCTGGCGGTTGGGGTAGGCCTCGACATTAAAGTATTGACCCGGGGCGGCTATTCACTGTGGCTGGCAACGTCATTCAAATTAGTCCTCTATCCGGGAATTTTTCTATGCTTGACCGCGCTTATTGACCTACCGAGCGAGGCCCGCTTGGTCATTGCCGTTTTTGTAATGCTGCCTACCGCCCCCTCGGCCTATATACTGAGCAGGCAACTCGGTGGCGATGCCGGGCTAATGGCGGCAATTATCACCCTGCAGACCCTAATCGCAATGCTGACGATGCCGCTGATATTGATGTGGTTACTATGATCTATTGTGATCGCAGCGACATCGCCGCCATAAAATGGGCTGTTTCTAGTCCTTCGGGACAGCGACTACAGTGGCGACTACAGCTACAACAGTCAGTGCAAAAGGGAGTGGAGCTTTATGGACGGCATTGATACAGTCATATTTTTACTACTGGTCATCATCGGTGTCTATGTGCAAACCATTACCGGATTTGCCATGGGCCTGCTTATTGTCGGCGGCGCTACCATCCTCAATGTTGCCTCTATCGCCTTCACTGCCGCCGTTGTCAGCCTGTTGTCGTTACTCAACGCGGCATTGGTGCTCAGACATTCGCATAAGTTTATCGACTGGCCCATTGTCACCGCTATCAGTATTGCCATGTTGCCCAGTATTGCTGCGGGGATTTATATACTCTCCCTGCTGAGCAGCTCTGAGGCTGTGGTCTTGCGCCGAATACTCGGCCTGGCCATCATGCTGGCCGGTACCTTGTTGATTTTGAAACCGGAACCCTGGGCGCGGCAGTCGGGGCGGCTCAGCAGTGCCGTAACCGGTATCGCCGGTGGTTTGATCGGTGGCATGTTCAGTACCGGTGGCGCACCCATCGCCTTTTTTATGTACCGTCAGCCACTGGCATTGGCGGTGGTCCGCGCCACATTGCTCGCCATATTCACGCTGACTAACTTGGCCAGAACACTATTTATCGGCGTCAGCGGTCAACTCGACCGCGACATTATCCTCGTTAGCGCCATTGCCATTCCGCTGGTATTAATCGTCACGCCACTGGCCAGACACTGGTCGCCGGCCAATGCCGACACTCTTATTCGAAAATCCGTGTTTCTATTGCTGATTGTGATCGGCCTGTCACTGTTAATCAGCTCCTGAGTCCAAGGCCTCGACAAATTTTGGGTTGTTTTTTAACCGCCGGGCAACTGCACAGTGGGGAAACTGAGCTACTGCCGCCGGCCCGACGCTGAATCGTTGCCATTTGGTAATAAAATCCTTGACGAATGTAGCTTATTAGCCGATCTTTTAACTAAAAGAGTGACCCGCAATCACCGAAAAGAATAAGTAGTGCGTCAGGCCCACAGTTTCTTCAAACCCGCACCATCAAGGGTGCATTTTCGGCAGTCTTTATTTCTTTCCATAGGAGCAGTACATGAGCAAAGACAAAGCAAGCAACCCAACTCAAGTCTTTGAAGAGTGGGTTACTAATTGGGAGCGTGCAGTCAACAGTTTTTCCAACAAACTGATGGAAACTGACGATTTTAGTAAGGCGGTCAACTCCGTGCAAAATACGCAACTGCAAATGCAAAAAGTATTTGCCGAGATGATGGCCAAGCAGCTGGCCAATCTCAACATGCCCAGCAGAAGCGACATGTTAGATGTGGTGGAGGCGATGCACGCGCTGGAAAACCGTTTTGAAAAAATGGAGATGCAACTTAAAAAGATCTCCGGGGCTATGGACGGGGGCGCAAAAACTAAGCCCAAGGGCCCTGCCCGCACCAAGAAGGCCCCCCCAGAGCCGAAAAAATAAGCAATTTCAACGGAGTCCCCCATTATGAGTACTGAACAGACAGAGCGGCAGTCGATCAAAGGCCAAGTCGATCGAATGATTAATCGCACGGTGCAGCGAAGCGTCAAAGGCCTAGAGTTTATCCGTTCCAGAAAAGAACCGGTGGGTCTGACCCCTAAAGACTTAATCTACGAAAAAGGCACCCTGCGACTCTATCACTACCACTCCAACGCCGAGGAAGTGTATCGCATCCCGCTTATTATCGTGATGGCGACGACCAACAAGAGCTACCTGTTTGATCTGCTGCCGGGACAGAGCATGGTTGAGTTCCTACTCAACAAAGGCTTCGATGTTTATATGATCGACTGGAATGACCCCACTCAGCAGGAGCGGCACCTGGGTTTTGCGGACTATACCCAGGACTTTATTCCCAGCTGCATAGAAAAAGTGCAGGAAAACTGCGGTGAAGAGCAGGTATCGATTTTAGGCTATTGCATGGGCGGCGTATTATCGACCATCTATGCCGCCACCCACCCCGATGGTCCACTGGCCAATCTGGCCTGCCTGACTACACCAGTCAATTGGCACGAAATGGGGCTTTTTCGCCACTGGAATGACGAGCGCTACTTTGATGTCGACAAACTGGTTGATACCGTTGGTATTATTCCCGGTGACTTTATCGCCTCGGGGTTTGAGATGCTGCGACCGGCGCAAAAATTGGCCTCGCGCATTCGGGTTTGGGACAATATGTGGAACGACGAATATGTTCAATCCTACCGCGCCTTCGATCGTTGGGGCAGTGAAACAGTGCCTCTGGCCGGCGAATATTTTCGCGAGACCACTAAGGAGTTGATGTGGAAAAATAAGTTGCACCGTGGTGAAATGGAAGTGGCAGGCAAGTCTGCCAATTTAGCCAATATCACCATCCCCATTATGCACACCATCGCCGAACACGACCATATTGTACCGGTAGCCGCAAGCCGACCTCTGTTAGAATTGGTATCCTCCGAGGACAAAGAAGAGCTGGTATTGAAAGGCGGTCATGTGAGTCTTATTGCCGGGCCCAATGCCGTTAAACGAATGTGGCCCCATGTTAGTCATTGGCTGGCCAAGAGATCTGTATGAATGAATAACTTAACTGAACGATACCCACTCACCACTAGCTGTAAAGATGGCGAAATTGAGCTAAAGCTGTTTAGCGCAGAACATCGCTCGGCCATGCAACAGTTTGCCAATGCGCTGCCAGAGCACGACTTACTGTTTTTGAAACGCAACATAAGGGAAGACAAGGTCTTAGACGCTTGGATTAGCTCGGTAGAATCAGGCGACGTAGCCAGTGTTATAGCCTGCCGGGGCGACACTATTTTAGGCTGTAACTCACTTATTATCGACAAGTGGTCCTGGTCTTCCCACGTTGGCGAGGTGCGCGTACTCGTCGACGAATCAATGAGAAAACAAGGACTGGGACGACTGCTGATTCAGGAGTGTTTTATCGCCGGACTACTGCTGGGACTGGAGAAACTCACGGCAAAAATGACCACCGACCAGGAAACCGCTGTTACCGTATTCGAGGAGATGGGTTTTACCACCGAAGCATTGCTAAAAGATCATGTGATGAGCCAATCCGGTGAAAAGTTTGATCTGTTAATGATGGGCCAAGATGTCGAGCAATTTCAGTCAAGAAAAGAAATGTACGGGCTAGACGAAGCGTTTTAGCACTCAAGCGCTACCCTGTTAGCGCCTCAGCGCTAACAGGGTTTTGTAGAGGCATTGTTGTGTGCGCCTATGCTCGATAGTAATCCACCACAGTCCCTCTCCTACACTGGCTAAGGCAAGCCATTATTAGCAACGAGTAGTCACAAATTCTGAGTCTCAAAACGTGTTTACCCATTAGATAATACTCGTCAAGGTTTGTTGTTGGATTTTTAGTGGCTAGCGGTTGATCGGGAAGACAAATGACAACTTACCAAAAAACAGACCGAAATCAATAAATATCACCCTTATGGGTGATCAGAACCAACAGCGATTCTGTTATATAATTAGTGTTCACAAATGAAAGCGGACGCGATCGGCCATTGCAATTTGACCGGGAATTCTCATTAAAAATGTCGCTGCGGCCGCTAGAGAGGCACAACCTCAACGCTCTACATTTTCCTAGCGGATAGTTAATCTTGAACTGTATTTTCTGAAACACACTAAACTTTTTGGCAATGAAGTACCTGATAACATTCGCTATGATTACAATTGCCCCGGTTGTAAACAGACACAAACTGTCGTGCACCGAGTCAATCATGTAAGGCGTATTTTTACTAATAATAAACCGTAGAAGAGACACCAGCCCAAGGAACGCAGCTGCAAATGACCACAAATCTTGAACACCGGGTAGATCAGCACACCGACACCACATTTGATCGCATGCAGCAAAGCGATCAGTCCGCTAGCGCCGAACTCTGCCGTGAGGTGTTGAAATACGGCCCGCTGTGGGTAAGCTTTTCCAATATAAAGACCCAGCAAGCACTGGCACTGAATCTCAATACCCTTGCGAAAAATACCGATAATACCGCGCTTACTTTTGTGCTGCCTCTATCCGGCGAATTAGTCGCCCATGTCAGCGGGGCCGACTCCTTTGTCATCAATAAAAACAGCGGTTTACTTGTCGATTTATCCCGTTTGAAAACCCAGTTAGTGGCTCTGCCCGGCACTGCTATTAAACTGTATACCTGTAGCCTAGATCTGAAAACCATCGTCGAACTGTTTAACTACGAAGGCTGCGCCGTCGATCTTGATCTATTGCTATCGGCTTCAAACCACCAGGATGCTACGCTGCGCTGCTTTCATATTTCAACACTTATCAAACAGCTAGCGGTCTCTACATTTCACCACAAACAGCTATCAGGCCCGCTGCAGAGACTTTATCTAGAGGGTGCTTCCTCGCAATTATTCGCTCTTATTCTGGGACAACCAGCCAGTAAACCACTGCTGGCAAAAGTCACCAACTGCAACTTGCTAACCCATAAAAACACCCTGCACGACGTTGCCCAACAGCTGCTAGCGGATGTCGCCAATCCCCCCAGCATCGAGCAATTGGCCGCCTATTCTGGACGCAGTCCGCGCCGACTCAACCTGGAGTTCAAAGAAGTTTTTGGCTGTTCGGTGTTCGGTCTGTTGTGTCAGCGGCGATTACAGCTGGCCAAGGAGGCCTTAATCGAAACCCCCGACATAGACTTGCATGTACTAGCCAACCAAGTTGGCTACTCCCACAGCACCAATTTTATTGCCGCTTTCAAGCGCCAATTTGGTATTCCACCCAGACAATATGCCAAACTGCATCAACACTAGGCGCCGCCGACTACCAAACGCGCCGTGAACTATGTCGCCGCCCGTTCTTCGAGCTGCGCCAACACCTGCTGATGTCGCTCTCGGCTGAGGTTGTAACGACTGTAAACAAACAGTGAAAATACCGCCGCAATACCCATAACCGGTCCGGCGATAATGCCCATCCTAAACAGCACCTCTTCCCCTAGCTGTCCCGGCACCGCGTCGAAGGGCAAATGTACAAACATATCCAAACTGAGCCCGGCAACAAAATGCCCAAAAGAATAGGAGGCCTTGGCAAAGAACGCCCGAGCGGAGTAGTACAACCCCTCTTGGCGCAGGCCCGTTCTCAATTCATTTTCGTCGATGATGTCGCCGATCATGGAGAATATGGCCACCGAGCCAAGCCCTAGGGTGAAGGTGAAGCCCGCAGCATTGGCTAGCAGAGCCGGCAACAGCGCCGGCTCATGGTTCATCGGTAACAATCCAAGCAAGCGCAGATTGACCACTAACTGGGCAAACAGCGCGACTCCGATCAGCGAAGCCAGCATTACCGGCTTGCGGTCGAATTTGCGCATTAGCGGTGGCGCGCTTAAGGCACCCATCATCGCTGCTGGGGCCCCTATCAAACCCAACCACCGAATTTGCTCAGGTTTTAGCTCCCAAAAATACGTGGCCATAAACACATTCATCGTGTCGTATATTCCACTGGCAATCATAAAGAAGAAATAACCTAATAAAATAACCACGTAGTTACGATTTTTCATGGTGGCGAATATTTCTTGGAAAAATGTCAGCAACGACAGCCGCGGCATGTTGGGCTGGGGCTGAGATAAATTGGCCACCTGCTTATAGGTTCCGGCAGCACAGCTCCATATCGCGATAATAATAACGGCACAAACAAAAAGTATCAGCGGCCCATAGGCTGCGGCATCCAGATGACCCGGCACCAATTGACCGTCCGATGCGCGTACCCGCTCACCGGCAAAAAAGTAACTCCAGGCAATAAACGCAAATGATGCACCGGACACATAGCCAAATACTGTATTGGCACTGAATAATTTCGAACGCTGATGTTGGTCCTTGCTCAACTCTCCGCCGAGTGCGAGATGGGGAACGCTGTATAGGGTTAACAGCGCCCGGCTCACAATGGTGAATAGTGCAAGCCAGACGAACAGCATCAGTTGCGAAGGGCCTTGAGCGGCGCTGACAAAGCTGTCCGGGGGGTTGAATATACAGTAGAGCGACAGCGCCAACGGCACCGGTGCAACCAGCAAAAAGGGGTGCCGTCGCCCGTGTTTTGACCGCCATCGATCGGAGACAATCCCTACCAAGGGATCGGTAATCGCGTCACCGATCAACGCTAACATGACCGCCGTTCCGATCAGGGCATTTGACAGCCCTATTACCTGATTATAATAAATAGTGATGAAACCATTGAAAATACCCAGGTAAACTGCCTCCCCCACCGCACCAGTGCCAAAGGCGAGTATCGATGCCATCGACAGCCTTGCACTCGAATGGGAGCTTGTGTGTTCCACTTGCGATGACATTGCAGACATTCCTTGCTAATAGCGGCGTCGATACAGATCAATTCTGTGAGCACCTATTATTATAGTAATAATATAATAAGAGACGATAACACAGTTGCCTATTTTACTGCAATAACTGCCTATCTCGGCGCCTTGTCTGCGCGACTCCATATCGTGCCGGCGTCAATAAGGAAAAACTAAAGTTAACAACAGCTATCCCAGGGTAAAGCCCCAACTGTAGTGCGACTGATCCAGTAAATAAGCTGTTTTTACACTCGGGCTCCAGGAGTCATCCCCTCCCACCCCCATGTGAAAGCCGTCCAAATAGACATAAACGCCGCCCTGTGCAATCAGGTCGCAGCTGTGTTTAGCGGCGGCCAGCTGCTGTTGGCCATAGGAGCTCACGCTAAAGTGAAACAAACCATTAACAGTAATAGCACCAAGCTTCAGTTCACTGCAATCACAGCGCAAGCCATTATCAGTGGGAAAAATATAGCCTGTGTGCATTGCCGCCAAGGGCTTAGACCAGTAACCAAAATCGGCACTGAGTTTTCGATCGGGGTAGTTTTCGTGGGGCCCGCGCCCCTGCCAACTGACGCTAGCAACCGACTCAGCCAGTTTGAAGCTGGCGCCGATGCGCGGCAGTGGTGGCAAACTCGCATCCAGCTCAACCTCAATAGTCACCTGCATGCGACCTTCGCGATCAAAGCAGTGTTGCCATTTACTGCTAATGACCTTCTGTTGTTCAACAAAATAGCCGTGCTCAACGCGTATGCTGTTGCTCTCACTGTCTAGCACAATACCCACGCAACGGTGCTCCATCGTGTTGAGCCCCGCTGCTCTCCAGCGCTCTATCCATGATTTGGGGTCAGGTCGCACCGCCTCGGAGACGCCGATGTCATTGTCTAGCGGCGCGCGGTAAAAATTGTCGCTAAGCGCTTGCTCCAGTATTTCCCTGCCGTTTTTTACGCAACTGGTGATAAATCCACTGTCCCTATCAAAGGTCCAGAGCGTATCGCCTTGCTCAATAGACAAACCTGTTAGCGCGACGGCTTCGACTGACACAGCCTCGGCGGCGGTGCCCAAGTTAAATTGCACCCTCGCCACTTCGAAGTCGGGGCCCGCCCAAGCGCTTTCTTGCGGCATGCTAATCCACACGTTTAAGTACAGCGTCGAATCGACATCTAGGATGTCGCAGTCGTCTAACAGCGTGTAGTGCGCCACTTGCTCGGCGGCAATATTCAGCTTTTCTTCGCCGCTAAGCAATACCCCGCCATCATTCACAAGTGCCCAGTGCAGTCGTTCGTTGTCGGTATTGCGAAATAGATACTCGCTTCTAACGGTTAGAGTAAGCGAACCGACAAAGTTGGCACTAAAGCTGAATAACTGCTGCGCACGGCGTGCCTCAAACAGCGCTGGGTGGGGGCTGCGATCGGGAAAATTAAGCCCGTTTATACAAAACTGCCGATCATTGATACAGTCGCCAAAGTCGCCGCCATAGCCCCAGTAGCGCTCTCCGCGTTCGTTGATGCGCTGCAAACCCTGGTCCACCCAATCCCAAATAAACCCGCCCTGTAGCCGAGGATGCTCTCTATAGAGCTGCCAGTAGTGATCAAAGTTTCCCAGGCTATTGCCCATGGCGTGGGCATACTCACAGCAGATGATGGGCCGCTGTTCGCCGGTTTGGGCGACCCAGTTGCGCAGTGACCACTTCGGCCGACTGGAAAAGTTCTGCGGTAAATCCTGGTCCGTGCGAGGGTACATTGGGCAGACGATATCAGTGGCGGCAGTATCGGAACCACCACCCTCATATTGAACCGGGCGACTGGGGTCTGTACGTTTTGTCCACTGATACATTGCGTCGTGGGCTGCGCCGTAGCCGGATTCATTGCCCAGCGACCAGATGATAATCGAAGCATGGTTAAAGTCCCGTGCCACCATGCGAGTCATGCGCTCCAAAAAGGCACCTGCC
>Ga0105356_10003086_pt1 | contig 16458 bp, 14 predicted proteins | sample GOMGulsemesocosm_3_FD_83502 | JGI IMG/M metagenome (GOLD analysis project Ga0105356, IMG submission 83502) | Methane-oxidizing microbial communities from mesocosms in the Gulf of Mexico - GOM9D Gulf of Mexico | ecosystem: Environmental > Aquatic > Marine > Cold seeps | place: Gulf of Mexico...
CACTTTATTGAAGTCACGCAGGATGTCCTTGTTTCGCTCAGGATGCGCAATCATGGGGCGAATTTTTTGTTTGAGCAGCCAGCCGATCAGCTGCTCTACACCGGGTGGAATGTGACTGTGAGGCAACTCCAGAAGCAAGACTTGGTCCCCCTCCCAGTGTCCCAGAAAAGGCACTTGTTTTTGAGCCACCATCATTAAAACTTCATCGGACAAACGAACTTCGGCGGCCATTCCCAGCTGCAGGGGAATACCCTCTTCAGCCAGTGCGTGTTTGAGCGCAACAAAGGCTTCAGTAATCGTCGCGAGGGTATTCGGAAAACGTCCAGGATGAATATGCGGGGTTGCGACACAATGGGTAATGCCGTCAGCGACAGCCATCTGAGCCAAACGCAGAGACTGCGCTATATCCCGGGCACCATCATCAATGCCCGGCAACAAATGGCAGTGCAAATCAATCATGCAGCGTCCAGGTTTTTCTCGCTCGCCTTGGCGTTATCGGCACTGTAACCATATTGATCGTAGTAGCCATAGTACTGACCATAGTGACTGGCTTTAGCGGAAGTATCGACTTGGTTAAGCACCACCCCATCAACCTTGGCACCTACCTGCAACAGACGCCCAATACCATTAATAACCTGCTTTTGACGGGTATTATCGGCCTTAACGACATAAAGCATCGAGTCCGCATGACGGGAAACCACCAGCGCATCACTGACAGCCTGAACTGGCGCAGTATCAACAATGACACGATCATATTTATCGCAAAGCACTTGCAGCATCTGCGCGAAACGAGGTGAAGCCAACAATTCCTGTGGATTCGGCGGCACAGCACCGGCAGCGATGACATCCAGCCCACTCTCCTCATCACGATACACACACTCACTTAAGGTATTGCTGCCCGCAATCAAATTAGAAAGGCCAGGCTGATAGAGCGGTAAGCCAAAACTCTTACCAACAGAGGGTCTACGCATATCCGCATCAATCAGAACCACTTTCTCCATCTGCAGCAATGAAAAGGCCAGGTTTTGTGCCACAGTTGTTTTACCTTCACCCGGAATTGACGAGGTTACAGAAATGACTTTGGCGGGTTTCTCCAGATGAGATAGCACCAAACTGGTTCGCAACGTACGTACCGCCTCAGAAAAGCCATGTTGCGTGGAATCAAAGAAAATTCTTAGCGCTAATTTATCAGTCTTGCCATGAGCTACCCAAGGCAGCAGTCCAATCATGCGCTGACCCAGCTTATTTTCAACATCATCAGGATTACGAATACCGTCATGCAGCGCTTCATACAAGAAAGCCAACATCACACCCAACATGGCACTGATAACCATCGCTAAAGCAACAATGAGTTTTTTCTTAGGCTTAGCAGCCGAGCGCGGCGGCATAGCCGGGTCGGTCAAACGAGCATTTGCGGCCGCGAAACCCGACGTCTCGCTAGTTTCCTTAAAGCGCGTTAAAAACGCATTATAAAGCTGACGGTTAACATCCGCCTCTCGCTTCAGCTCATTGTAACGTCCCTCTTTGCGAGAAACCTGTTGAAACGAACCTTTAGTCCTAGCCAACTCCCGCTCCAGCGAGCGCTCATTCGCCTTGGCATTCTGGTAGTCATTCTCAACACCGGTGATCAGGCGACGAATCTCGCCAGCCAGATTTTTTTGCACCGATGCAAGATCATCTTTTGCGGCAATCATTTTAGGGTGCTTGGGACCATAGCGTCGTGCAAGTTCTGAAACCTTACGTGTGGCCTCTACTTCAGCTCTTTTTACATCCTGAACAACCGGGTGATTCAACACCTCTGGCAAACTGGCCAAGGCGTTCATATCCATACCACGTGCTTTCACCTGATTATAGATACTGGTTATCTGTTTCGCTTCCCGACGGGCCTCCAGTAACTGCGTGGTAATTTCATTCAATTCCTGTGAAGCCAAGCCATGAACACCTTCCACATTAACAAGGCCTTCGGCCTCCTGGAAAGTTTGCAACTGTCGCTCAGAACCCTCTAGTTTATTACGCAAACCCGATAAACGTTCATTCAGCCAGGACGTTGCTTGTTGCGTCATTTCCAGCTTGGCTTCGAGATGACTGGCGATATAAACCTTCGCCACTTCGTTGGCGACAATCGAGGCGAGTTTTGGCGATTCCGACTCAAAGGTAATTTTAACTAACTGTGTTTTTCGAACCGGTGAAATAGCCAGTTTCCCCATAAAAGCCTCAACTACGAGCTGGAGCTTTAATTGTTGAGCGGTTTTTTCATCCAGCGGTTTATCCTGAGGCAAAAAGGGTAGCCACTCTTTCAGATTCAAACTGAAACCAAACCTTGGCTGCTGCTGATCGGGATCGAACTCAGGGTGCGTTAACAAACCAAGACTGTTAACCACTCGCCCCGCAATCTGTTGTGATTTTAAAATTTCAAACTGCGTTAAAAAGTATTCATTACGGCTGGAATCAAGACCGTAAACTTCCTCAATGGACAATACCTTAGCCTGCTCCGCTTCAATCAGCAGGGTGGCCGTCGCTTGATAACGAGGCGTCATGGAAAAGACGATCAAGGTGGTCAACATGGTTACAGCTAAAGAGAGCAAAATGATTCGCCACTTGTAGCGATCAACAATCTGCCAATACTGGCGCAGGTCGATTACCTCTTCCTGAAGCAAACGTTCCTGGTTCACTTCATTCAATTGCTTACTCATGCTTTACCTCAGAAGAAACTTTGCTGAACGGTGACAATATCACCCGGACGTAACGACGTATTTAAATCTGCTTTAACCGATGTTTGACTCGGGTCATCGCCACGAACAACAAAGATTTTTGATGTCGACGCTCGCTCGGTAAAGCCTTCGGCCAACGCAGCCGCTTTGGCAATGCTCAGACCCGGCTGAAAGGGATAACCACCGGGTTTTTCAACCTCACCGTTAATAAAGAAAGGACGGTATTCAACAATCGACGCCTGTACATTGGGACTCACCAGGTAATCACCTTTGAGCCCTTTAATAATCAACGCCTCGAGCTGCCCCAAACTTAATCCAGCAACTTTTAACTCACCAAGAAAAGGGTAATTAATCAGGCCACTATCACTCAGCAATGTCTCTACGGTGAGATCCTCTTCACCGTAGACATTGATTAGAATTTTATCGCCAGAACCCAGCTGATAATCACTACCAGAGGCCGCTTGTGCCTGCGAGGCCATTAACCCCAGCAGACTAAAAGACAGCATTAAAAAAGCAGAAAAAACAGAGCGCAAAGCGCCCTGCTTATAACAACGAAAAAATTCCATAGAGGTTAGCCTTTATTACAAGGTAGCTTGGATACCAACAGCAAAGACTGCGCGATCATAATCGGAGCCTGCCTCAGTCGAGTCCTTATCGGTGTAAGTAACACCGGCATTCAGGTTTAACCAACGACGCATTTGGTAATCGACACGCAAGCCAGTAGTGTTAGTTTCTTCCTTACGTGAGTCTGAGTCGCCTTCATAATCATCTTCAGCATACTCATAGGATAGCGTTGAAGAAAGACGATCAGCCCACTCATGATTCCAAGCAACGGAATAACTTGCCACGTCAATAAAATCACCCGTGCCATTGGTCTCGTCACTACGACTTGAAGTCGTAAAATCAAAGCTGCTATAGCTACGAGGCGCCCAGCGCACACCCACTTCCCAGCGTGGGCCTGTGAAATCTGAACGAGAATTATCATCAAACTTTTTCTCACTAGAACCGACCTTTACAGAACCGGTTGTCTTAGCCGTACCTTCCCAGGTTACACCGACCAGATAGTCAGTTTCTGTACTGTTAAGCGAGGCATCACCCAGCGGCGTTACATCATAGGAAATATCACGATGGTTAACCTGAGCCAACACTTCAGTTCTGGCGCCGACATTGTAACGGAACGTCACACCCGCATAGTCAGTGCTACGATCACGTGCTTCCGTACGCGCATCACCTTCAAAGTCACGCTCACGAGTGCCCAGCTCGACATCTAGGTGGCCTTTAGCACTTTCAGCACCAAAACCGTAACGAACCTGAATATCGGTATCCTGGAATTCATCAGGTGCAGTAATGGCTGCACCGCCGCCTTGAGAGAAACCCGTACCACGAGACTCATGGCCATCAAGATACGTACCAGACACAGCCAACTTATGACGTGCAGTTAACGCCCAAGCAGCATCAGCAGTCACTTCATGGTCTGTGTAATTGTCTTCTTCACTGTCGTGATATTCGCCACGCGTTAAGGAGTAACCCAGAGTGTAAGCTGACTTATCATTTTCAGCAGAAAGTAAAAAGCCAGGCGTAAAAACTGTGACCCAACTTTCAATTTCATCTGTTTCAGCGCTGGTTACGTTATCATCATAAAGAACATCGAGATTCACAGAAGGCGTGAAGTTAACACCACCACCCAGCTTTATGAACGCCTCTTCAGTTTCAGCTAATACAGAACTCGCACCCAATGAAGCTGCCAAAAAAACAGCCCCAGAAACTTTTGTTTTGATCATTGTTGTTTCCCTTACAGTATAAAATCCCACTACCCCTCAAAAAACAAAGAAGAGTACCCTATAATTTCAGGCCTGCATCCTACCATAACCATGAAAATAAACGTACGAACTGTACGTCAGAAACTATAAACCATGAGCTTGAGGGGTAATCCTCCCCTTTTTAGTAGGCACCAAAAGTAGAAGCTAAGCCGCCATCTAATAAGCATTAGGCTCCACATGCTCTTTAAATACTGTAATAAAACCGATACACAGAGCAACAAGATCAACTAACAGCAGATATAGAAAGGAATTGCGCTCTACCGACTTGAACATTTTCTCCAGAGTATCAGTCTTGCTACGCATAAGAGCTCGGGGTTGTCTTGTAGTGGCACAGTTCCATCAAATTACTGTTCGATGTTTATGCGCCATACATCCATAACACTACCGCGCTAATGGTTCAGAATTTGGGCGGATGATCAGTAACTGTTAGCCCACATTGTTCCGTCTAATCTCAGTAATCGATGATCAGGGCTACGCTATTTTTTCACTTAGCCTATATCTATCAGCAGCCTCAAGGTAGCGCTCAATCACAATAGTTTCATCAAACTCACCTGATACCTTTTCACGTGAGAGTAATCCCATCTTGCAGCGCTCATCAAACGACAATTTTAAGAAAGCTAATATTTTCTCAGCGAGGTCTTCAGCATCCTTCAGCCGACACAGATAACCATTCTCACCATCCTGAACCACCTCGCGACAACCTGGTGCATCCGTGGTAATGAGAGGTCGCCCCATCGCCCCAGCTTCGAGTAGCGAACGAGGTAAACCTTCTCGGTAAGAGGGCAACACCACACAGTGTGCCTGAGCGATGAACGGGCGCACATCATCAGTTTCCCCCAGATACTCAACCACTCCTTCAGCCAACCAACTTTCCAGCTCCTCGCGGGTAATGGCAGTACGGTTAGCTACTCCAAGTTGACCTAGTAACTGGAAGCGCGCTCTAGGGTATTTACGGCGTATTTTGCGGGCCGCTTCAACAAATTCACAGATACCTTTATCTCTGAGCAAGCGAGCAATCAACAGAAAGCACGGCTCGCCTTGGGATGAAGGCTTTACGGAGAAATGCGTCAAATTAACCCCCGAACCCGGCAAGCACTGCACTCGTTCCTGCGGCACTAGGCGCCGATGGCGGAAAAGCTCTAGATCATCGTTGTTCTGAAAAAACACTTGACTGGCTCGACGTTGTGAAATCCGATATAGACGCTCCACAACTCGGGTCATCCAGTCCTCACGGATAAAAGTCGTACCCAAACCGGTAATCGTGTTTAAGAAGGGAACCCCCAAGCTACGAGCCGCCAAACTGCCATAGATAACCGGCTTGATAGTGTTATGCAGCACCAGGTGTGGCCGCAGCTGCCGGTAGAGACGAATATAGGCGAATAACAACATCGCATCACGTGCTGGATTAGCCCCCTTGTTATCCATTGGCAAGTCGATAACCTCAACCCCCATACGCTCCAGGCGGGCGCTGTATTCATCTAGCGGCGCGATCACCACTACTCTTTCGTCACGCGCGAGCAGAGCCTTGATCAACCCTGAGCGGAAATTATAAAGGTACCAAGTTGTATTGGCTGATAAAGCAATAGTCATAATCAAATCAAAAAATAGCAGAATAAAAATTTAAATTTTCACTTATCGCAAGCAAAAGATAAGGTCAAACAACGTATTAGCAACCCCTACAAGGCTTTGCGTGTTTCTTTTATTTTTTTGCTGAATTTTTCTATATCTTATTTTGACTGAGTGTAATTATCTCCAGAATAATAAAACTCTAAATAAACCTCAGCTCGCGCCAAAAACTAACACATTAAAAGTCACTAGCGCTCAATGAGATACTTCTCATAGCGTCATTTGATACATCTTCCTCCCATGTTGTAACAAAAAAAGGAATAGTTTTCTCAAATGGCAGTTTGATTAATGAACCACGGTATGGGTTGGAGACAAGATTAGGTTGCATGGTGATCGTGGGAAACGGGGATGCTCTTACGATGTTTTTTTTATCCTTCTCAGCTGACAGACAGTCTATTAAAATATTGAAAGGGCCTTTGAATTTCCTATAAATAACAAGACCAACGCATTCTTTATCTTTGTCAACGCGAATAATTTTATAATTTTTATGAGGAGCCTGCAGAAACTTCCAACTAATAAAATCAGGAGAATATAAAACTTGACAGTTTTGATTTTTATTCCAAGATAACCAAGTTTCTATGCCAATTTCTTCGAGATCAGACATATTGGATAATTCTCTACACTTGTAACCTGAAAAGAGCCCTCTGCTTCTAATATAAAATAACTCTAAATTAGCCCTAAACTCCATTTTTTTTCTTTTCCAACCTGGCAAAGCATTGGAGTTAGGGTGACCAATCAACCAAACACTTTCTTGAGATAAAGTGTCTTTTGCAAGAGTAATCATTTTTACAAAAAGATTTTTTGTTCTATAAGAAGGGTGAGTTAAAACGTTTACCGCAAAATATGCTTTCTGGTTGTTAGAACCATTTTTTATTATTAATGGTATAAGCACGACGATACCGATCCATAAGCTACCATCTTTGGCGGTGACAAACTTTGCAGGTCCCAATGGGTTTTCGAGATAAAACCAATTTAAGAACTCGGGTGTCCTTACAGGATGCGTTGAAGAATAATACGTAGCAAACAGTTCATTCAAAGATTCAAATATCGAACTATTGGCTTCACAAACTTCAAAGAATATATCTTCAGGCACAAATTATCTCACTATATCAAAATCACACATGGACTTAGTTTCCATACCAAACTCAGACTCTAAGAATTTAAAGTGTCGTAAAATACTACGCAACTGTGAAAGATTAGTATCTACATCACCCCCAAAGTTATGTGGGTGCCACCACAAATGGTACACCCCACCTTTTCTAGCCACTTCGGTCATAGCCCGCTTAATGCGAGATACCTTTAAGCGTTCAAAAACCTCAACTGCATTATTATATGGTCTAAAAAAATTAGAGGCTGGAACGTTAATAAGACCATCCTCACTTTCAATTATAGCGTCTGAGTGTGAGGTAATAGGCAAGTAACTATCTAAAAACCTAGAAGCCCTACCAAATTTACCGCATGGAACAAAATGGCCATTAGAATATAAACGCCCTTTTGGGTTCCCACGATAAATGTGTATACCTGCCTGCCTAATAACTTCCAAGTACTCTTTCTTAAATTGATTACGCGGAAAAACGATAGATTTTATTTCAACACCAAGGTCTCTACCGAGTAACTGACATAATTCAAGGTCTACCTTCAAATCAGAAGGTTTGAATTTACGACCATTACAAAACATATGAAAGAACGTATGTGTGGCAATCTCTGAAAGGTTTGACTTTAAAACCTCCCGAACGAGAGGCAACGCAAAAAATAGTTTTTCATTGGCTTTAATCAGGGCATCGTCAAGATTCAAATCATTCTTCAGATGAAGCAAATGCTCGTTTGACTGAGTTAGCGACAACCAATGCTCGTAGTTGTCACACATTAATTGACCGACAGTCGCCCAAGTTGATTTTACTTGAAAATCTTCAAACACAGAAATCAATTTGGGCACTACATCCCATACCCCAAGTAAATTCACGCGATAATCACTAATGCTTTTTGAGTCTTTCACACCCCAGAACATTTCAAAATCAAGCGAAACAACAAGACAAGACACTAGATTAGCTTCTTTTTTCAGGTACTTGAATATACTCTGAATAGTGCTCACCAAAAACAAGCACGTTCAATATCATCCAAAGCCGCATAGCCAGATTATAATCAACATCATCATTATTCAAAATATTAATTAGAGAACCGACATCAAAAAAAACAATAACGGGATTACCAGAATTCTCTAACTTGGAGAGCAAAACTTCTTTTATGCCATCAATAAACCAGCGGTCAAGGGGTACGGGGAAACCCATTTTCTTTCTATACAAAATATCATCTGGCAAATATTTCTCGGCCATCTTTTTTAGAATATACTTTGGAGTATCAAGATTTTCTGATATTGAATCACCAATCAAGTCCTTTGATTTCATTTTATCCTTATGGCTATTCCACTTAAGCTTCAATGAATTTGGTATGGAAAATGCGTATTCAACTAACCTATGATCAACGAATGGCACTCTAGCCTCAACAGAAGTCGCCATAGTCGTTGTATCAACTCGTTGCAACAACCCTGGTAAATGTAACTTTTCAAAGCAAAATAAAGCCTTAGTTAAATAATCTGAAAAATCCACCTCGGCAAAAAGGTCTTCAAATTTTCTATTCAGCTTTTGCTCAACAAAACCCCAGTCGTAGCACTTACTTAAAACATTTTTTTTAAAATCGTAACTAGTATAGGAATACTGGTAAATAAAATGTTCTATTTCGGAAGAGAAATTTTGATTTCCATATTTTTTCTCATATGAAGAAACAAAACGATCACTAACGTCTGCCGATCTCATTTTTATAAAATCATCCGTGGATCTAAATATCCGCCCATAGCCCCCAAATATTTCATCCGCACCTTCTCCAGAAAGCACTACTGTAATATCACTCTTCAACTCCTTACTCATTAAATAAAGGGGGACTTCGTTTGGAACAGAAAGCGGCGCATCTTTGTAGCATATCAACCTTTCCATATTGGAAAAATAATCTTTGGAATCTAGAATTATTTCCTTATGTTGTGTTTCATAAATATCGCTGACTTTTTTCGCATACTCCAGTTCATTATAACCATCTTCTTCAAAACCTATTGTATAAGTCTTGATATTGGATTTTCCCTGAATGCTCATCATAGATGTTAACAAGCTTGAATCAACCCCACCTGAGAGATAGGCTCCAAAAGGAACATCGGAGATCATTCTATAATCAACTGCCGATTTGATTATTTTTTCAATTTCATTAATACAATCGGATTCACTAGCAACCTTCTCTTCTTCTTTTAAAACAAAGGATCGCAAATCCCAATACTTAATTTTAACTGAGACTGTATTTGAGTATGACAGGTAACAACCAGGTTCCATGTTCTCAATCCCGGAAAAGAAAGAGCCGGAAATGATCGGGTACCTATATGAAAAGTATGAAGAAATAGCATCCAAATCGATTTCAAATTTCTTTGGTGACAGCGCAAGTATTGACTTAATCTCTGATGAAAAATAAATAAAATCATCATCTTCGTAAAAGAAAAGTGGTTTTATACCCAGTCTATCTCTTACGCTGTAAACTAGTGGGCTTTTGCCTCGCTCATCAATAATTACAAAAGCAAACATACCAATAAATTTTTCTACCGCAGAAATTCCATATTCAATATAGGCATAAACAATAACCTCAGTATCAGACTTGGTATCAAACAAATACCCCTTGTCAATTAGATCACGTTTAATTTCTTGAAAATTATATATTTCCCCATTGAAAACAATTTTTACTTTACCTGTTTTGTCCACCATAGGCTGAACGGCGCCATGTGATACGTCCTGAATACTCAGCCTTCTGTGACCAAGGGCATACCACTCATTGTATGACACTCCCCAATCATCAGGACCTCTGTGTTCTTGAAGGTTTAGAGCCGCTTCAAATTTAGAATGACCAATGATGTTATCTAACGACAAGGTAAAATCTTTAGATATAACTGCGAGAAGACCACACATTTATAGACCTTTTATATTTGTTTTTGAGTAGAAGACTGATCTGAACGAATCTTTAATAAAACTTCATTTAGTAAAGTAGACGACGTACCCTTTGTGTAGGGAAAATACACAACTCTTACACCCACCTCCGAAAACATTTGCTCTAATTCTTTCCACTTATCACTTGCATACCAATCGTCACCGACAAACATTACGTCAAACCTTAGTTTTTTCCACGTTTCAAACTTATCCATATTGTCTTGGGGGACAACGGCATCTACGTAACGATTCGATCTCACAATTTCCGTTCTTTCTTCAAAAGGTATGACAGATCCTTTTTTCTTATATGAAACCAATTCGTCTGTAGTAACCCCAACAATCAATTTGTCACACATTGATTTTGCGTTTCGAAGAATATTAACGTGACCGATATGAAACAAATCATAAACACCAGATGTAAAACCAACGATCATTTAGAACGCCTCCTTTTTTTAAAAAAAACAACAATAATTGTCATCATTACAGGAAAGGTCAAACCTACGCCCTGAATAATACTTCCCCCAACAACACCAAAATTATCAACAAGTACAAAAGAACCAAACACAAACAAAATTAATGAACAAACAAGAACGTAATTAAAAATCTTGAAGTAATCACGAAAAACAATTAACTGTCTAATGGGATAAATAAAAAGATAAACACAGTAGAAAGCAAAGAACACTTTAACTAGAAGAAAAGTAGAACCCGTAGCATAATCACTTTTTGATAATATGCTTACGATTTCATTGCTGAAATATATAACTAAGAAAGAAATTGTGAGAGATAAAACACCTACAAACATAAGGTACTTTCTGTAAAAAGCTACGAAATTATGCTTGTAATTAACAGATAAGGCTTGAAACACCTGTGTAACAGGTGCCATAGAACTCCCAAAAAAAGACAACATTTTTCTGGCTATATTATATTCTACAAACGCCATACTAGTTACAGATTGCGCCATTAAAGCTTGGGGCAAAGCTTCATATGAAGCTTTAGACCAGCTTTGGGCCCATGAAGAAAAAACAACACGCCTATTATCAAAAACATAATCTATTGCATTTTTTATTTGCAGAAAAACAAATCGCTTCTTAAGACACAGAAACAAGACAATAACTGTAGAAAAAATCAATTCGTATTCAATTATATTTAACGGAGAGAGTTCAACTTCTGACTGCAACGCTATATACAATAGCGCGGGCTTAATTATTATAAATACCCTCAACAAAAATATAAAAGTGTATTGATGAAAAAGTCTACTAGTAGCAACATAGCATTCGATTACATCATCTACATAATATACAAAAAAAGCTAACAAAGACCCGACGACAAATTCGTTTTCTAGAAACCCTACGGTTAAAAACGACAATACAGAAAAAAAAACCACTACGAATCCATATGCAGAAACAAACATACGAACATTGTCGTAACTAAGATCCAAAGCAGACTTTACCGTAAAAACAACCTCGGAAAACCGAATACAAAGCAAATAATAAAACAACAAAGCTACTGCTTTAAATGAAAAGTACGTCGCAAGCTCATCGACGCTCATATAGTTTGATATTATTTTGAAGTAAATCAGTGCCGTAAGTAATGCGATGCCGAAAACAACTCCATTTTTTCCTAACGACTTAAAAAGCATAGATTCTGCTAGCTCCGCTTAAAATAAAAGCCTTTCTTAGACAGCATATAAAACTTAATAAGTGCAATACATAAAAATAATGCTATGTAAAAAACAATTAAAACCAGGTACGCCAGTGAATGTATTTCATCAAAATAAGACATACAAAGAACTAGAGCGAACATACCTTCAAAACCGGCAAGCAATGAAAAACAAAAGAATAAGTAGAATCTAAAACCTGCTTTTTCTGGAGCAGCGCCTTTGCCTTTAACTTCTTCATGTTCAACGTTATTAACGAATAAAGCTCTAAAATAAGTATTCTTTGTAGCCAACAATAAACTTTGGCTCAGCCCCAAAAACATCCCTAATAAAAGAAACATTTCATCTTCAAATTTGAAATAGAGACCAGTACAAATTGCAATGCAGTAAAGAGGGAAAAGTAACGAATGAATCATATAATCCCAATATGCCCCATTTAATGAAAACTTTTGCCAAAAGCGGGCAACTTCTCCATCACAAACGTCAAAAACCGCATGCATTCTGAAAAGAATATATGAAAAAATTAACGTTTCGAATGAAAAGAATATCGGGGCAAGTGCTCCAATCAAACCAGTAACAAAGAAAAGAGCCGTCACTTGATTTGCACTCATTCCAAGATTAACGAAAATCCACGAAAAAAATATAGAAACTCTTGACGCAAAGAACATCAGCCTTTGATTAGCCAAGGAATTATGTCTTTGACCTTTACTTTTCACTTCCTCAAACGAAATCAACTTAAACACCTTTTATATACTTCTCTGTAAATTTCACGAACAGCTTCCCAGTCATATCCACTAAGAATTTTTTCAGTCTCGGTATCATTATTATTTACTGGCTCATGAGTTAAGTAGCCCTCAAATACCGAAGCCAATTCACCACTATCAGGTCTACACAAATACAGGTAATCATCCCCCACCACTTTTGAAACACTACCGACATTAGTTGCAATAATTTGACAACCACATGACAAGGCCTCAAGTAGAACTTTTGGAAACCCCTCAGACACACTCGATAAAACAAAAACTTCACTTTGATTATAAAGATTAACTAACTCGGGCCTTTTTTTTGCCCCCACTAACTCAACATAATTATCTAGGGACAATTCCTTTATTTTCCTGCTTAAACAAAGCCGCTCTTCACCCTCCCCCACTATCACGACTGAGTAGCCTTCTTTTATTAGCCTATCCCTAACTTTATGTATTGCATCCAACAACAGATCGAAACCTTTTTCCTTCTTTAACGCGCCTACAGCTATTATTTGCTTTTTCCTTTTCAGGCCGCTGTTTAAAAAAACACTCCTATCCACTCCGTTTATAACTTCAGTCACTTTACTGCAGTGAATGGTTCTCAGGGTGTCTGACATATGCGAACCTAAAAAAAACACATGGTCTATAACCAAACCACCAAAAAATTTATATAACGCACTATTCTTTATTACATTAAAATCGCTTCCATGAAACGAAATAAAAACTTTTCTCCCCATCAGCTTGGCGATAACACCAGCAGGCAAGTATGCTGGCGAATGAACGTGCAATAAATCTGATCGAGAAGTAACAAGAAGCCAAACAATCTTTAAATTAAAAAAAAACGCTCCGATAATTCTTTTTATTTTGTGCCATAAAATAGATTCATTTTTTGTTCTTTTATGTAGGAAGTTTTTCAAACAAACGAGCTTGTCTCGTTTTAGCGAATACGGAACCCCGTCGATTTTCGGGGATACATACAAAGTATCAAAGAAATCCAAATCCGATAATTTATAACCATGGTAGCCCGCACCTGGGAATACATTTGTAGGAAATGTACCTACGCGCAACACTCTCATTCTCACAACTTAATCCGTTTAATAAATAGTGACCAACACAACCACAACAAAACGACTCCACCAAACATTACTACGTATGTTTTGACAACACTGGCAATATCGCTACGAAAAAATCTAAATAAAACGATCAAAAAAATAACTCCTAATATACTTTTTTTATGTTTATCAAAATATTTGCACAAATATCCGAGAGCTATTCCAGCCAGAAGGGGGCCTACGATATAAAAATTAAGGAAGAATTCGGCAACCCCGCCAAACCCACGCCCCCCGCCAGCCTCAGCTATATGAGGCAAATATGTTGCAACATACTGTTCCGATAAGGTTTCAAAGCCAAAATCAAAAATAAAACGAGGCAACGCAATAACAAAAGGTAATACAAGAATTGAATACCCCCATAGCAAGCTATATATATCAAAATCAACTATCTGCCACACAAGAAGATTGAAGGACGATGTGGCATCTATTGCTGACAGGCTAAATCCTTTCAGCATATCTGAAAAAACAACGTCCTTACCCAGCGAATAGGCCAGAATAAAACTGTAAACTGATTTCCACAAAAACAGGAAAAAAACTCCAAAAATCAAAAAAAGCTGTAATTTGAATTTACTGACAGAAAAATCTATACGATAAAAATAAGCGATTATAGGAATGGCTAAGCTAGACCTATCGCCTTGAAAAGCTCCAACAATTAATGATAAAAATACAACCATTTTTACTTTTTTTAAGTTTTTCTCATAAACAATAAACAAACAACAAAGAATCAGTGTTATTAAGTCAACAAACTTCAGCAGCTTATAACTAGTATTATTTAGCTGCATATTCCGCTCCATTCTTGACATATTTAAAACATCGTCAAAATTGGCAACTAGAACTATTACCACGAGAAAAACAATTAAGGAAAGGCTAGGCGGATGTATTATGGATTGCCTACCTACGGTTACTTTACCTACTGTCTGCCTAGCCCTTACATACCCCCCTATAAAATAGCCAAATAAAACCAAATAAAACATACTCATGGCTTCTAACATTCCATGAAAAAACTCTGGCCGAGAATAATCGACAACCCCCCAAGCCTGCGGCACATTAACACCCGTCAAATAATCGATAGGCACACTAAAACCGTAATAAAACCACAATAAAACAAAGAAATTGCTTGGCTTAGCAATATAAAATTCTTTTTGTGACATCACATATAAAACGAAAACTAATCCAGGCAACAAACATATAATTACCAACCCTGTTTCATACATCAGAATCAAACACCAAGTACAGATTTAGCTTTTGGCGAAAGATACCAAGACATGGCCACTACCAAACCCGAATACAAATTATATTTTGGCTCATAACCAAGCATCTGCTCTGCTTTCGATATATCTGCTTGCGAATGTTTTACATCTCCTTCTCTAAAATCAAAATAACACGCATCTTTATCATACTTAATACCATGGGGTATTAGTGTTTTACGTATCAAGTTGAAAAGCTCATTAAGTGAAGATCTATCACCCACCGCAACATTAAATACTTCGCTTTTTTTAACATCTATACAAGCCGCTAATAAATTGGCCTGAACTGCATTGGCAACGAAACAAAAATCCCGACTCGTTTCGCCATCTCCATTTATTATGACTGATTCACCCTTAATCATAGCGGCAGACCATTTTGGTATAACAGCCGCATAAGCACCATTCGGGTCTTGACGTGGCCCGAACACGTTGAAATAGCGTAAGCCTATGCAATTAAAGCCATAGCTACGAGAGAACACATCCGCATAGAGTTCGTTGACATATTTGGTCACAGCATAGGGGGATAGCGGTTTTCCGATGGTCTCTTCAACCTTAGGTAGGCCCGGATGATCCCCGTAAGTGGAGCTGGAGGCTGCGTAGGTAAAACTCTTGACCTCGGCATCACGGGCGGCCACCAGCATATTCAAAAAGCCACTAATGTTGGTTTCGTTGCTGGCGATCGGATCGTTGAGTGAACGAGGTACCGAACCCAGGGCCGCCTGATGCAGCACGTAATCGACCCCACCACAGGCTTGGCGACAGGCTTCCAGGTTGCGGATATCACCCTCTATGAAATTGAAGCTCAACCATTGTTCTTCACTTACGGTGTTCTGAACTTCATCCAGGTTGCGCTGATGTCCAGTCGCAAAGTTATCCAGGCCGACGACGCGCTGATCTAATTTAAGCAAAGTTTCCAACAGATTGGAGCCGATAAAACCGGCCACCCCAGTAATTAGCCAGGTTTTAGGGGCCGTTTTAAGTTCAGTTTTTACTTCTTCGTAGCGGGACATCGTATTCCTTTTATTCACAATCAGGTGTAGAGCTTGTTCAAACAAAAAAATTAAAGACGCAGATCACTTTCAGCGGTGTTAAACACATATTTGAGATCATAAAGTACATGGTTGGGCTTGCCCCACGCGCGAATATCGGCTGCTGTCAGTTGTTTAAACTCTTCATGAGCCACGGCTAATATAATGCCATCGTAATCGCCCTGCGGCTGGTCTATTGGCGTAATGCCATACTCGTGCTGAGCCTCCTCCGGGTTAACCCAGGGATCGTAGACATCGACCTGAATGTTGTAATCATTAAGCTCGCTAACAATATCAACCATTCTGGTATTACGGATATCCGGGCAGTTTTCCTTAAAGGTTAACCCCATCAGCAGAACTCGCGCACCTTCCACATGAATACGGCGCTTAAGCATCGCTTTAACCAACTGAGAAACCACATAGGATCCCATACTGTCATTCAGGCGGCGGCCGGCAAGGATAATTTCCGGATTGTAGCCAATCGTCTGGGCTTTA
>Ga0105356_10003087_pt1 | contig 16457 bp, 7 predicted proteins | sample GOMGulsemesocosm_3_FD_83502 | JGI IMG/M metagenome (GOLD analysis project Ga0105356, IMG submission 83502) | Methane-oxidizing microbial communities from mesocosms in the Gulf of Mexico - GOM9D Gulf of Mexico | ecosystem: Environmental > Aquatic > Marine > Cold seeps | place: Gulf of Mexico...
CTTACGAAGTGAAATTCTTAGATGAAATATCTTATGAAAAACTTTTCTCAAAGTTTGTTGATTTACGAGCAGATAAACAAATGTCAAAGATTCAAGAAGAACAAGAAAATGTTCACGTGGAAGAAGATGATTTTGCCTTAGATGCTTTTTTAAAAGTGGGCTCGGATATTTTAACCTCAGAAGAATCAGCCCCTATAATTAAATTCGTAAATGCTCTATTTTATCAAGCCATTAAAAAAAATGCTTCAGATATTCATATTGAAATGCATGAATATAAAGGAGAAGTAAGATATAGACTGGATGGGGTTCTATCAAAACATATTGAGTTGGATAAAAATATTATGGCTTTAGTAATATCAAGAATCAAAGTGATTTCAAATCTTGATATTTCTGAAAAAAGAATTCCTCAAGATGGGCGTACACAAATCAAAATATCTAAAAAAACTCTGGATATTAGAGTTTCTATTTTACCTACTTTTTATGGGGAGAGAGTAGTTATGAGAATACTTATGCAAAGCGAAGATATTTTGTCCTTAGTAGATTTAGGCTTTTCTTCACAAGTAAGAGAAGGGCTAGATAAAATTTTACATAATTCTTATGGTATGATACTAGTAACTGGTCCAACAGGAAGTGGTAAATCAACTACCTTGCATTCTTTATTGCATAAAATACAAAACGAAGAACAAAATATTATCACCATAGAAGACCCTGTTGAATATAAATCCAATAATATCTCTCAAATTCAAGTTAATGCAAAAGTTGGGCTTACTTTCGCAAGTGGATTACGCTCCATTCTAAGGCAAGATCCTGATATTATTATGTTAGGCGAGATTAGAGATGAAGAAACAGCTTCTATTTCTATTCAAGCTGCTTTAACTGGACATTTATTGTTTTCAACCCTACATACAAATAGAGCACCTGCTGCAATAACAAGGTTAATTGATATGGGAGTTGAGAAGTACCTTCTTTCTTCTTCTTTATTAGCTGTTCTTGCACAAAGGCTGGTGCGAATATTATGTGAACATTGTAAAGAAGAAGATGTTTTAGGTTCCCATCATAATACCTTCAATTTAGATACAAAAGCCAAAATATATAAAGCAAATGGCTGCAAAATATGCAACTATACAGGATATAAAGGACGAGTTGCTATTGGAGAATTATTTGTTATTACAGAAGAAATTAAAGAGTACTTAAAATACGATGTAGATGATTCTACTTTAATGAGAAAAGCCATAAATAATGGGATGATAAGTTTAAGTATTCAAATAATACATTTATTAGAAGAAGGTAAAACTTCTTTTCATGAAGCAATTAGAATTGGTCTTTAAGTGAAAAAAAAAGCTTTTACTTTAATAGAAGTTATTATTTCAATTACTCTAATGTCTTTTGTAATAGTGCTTTTATTAAATCTAAAAGAGCAAAATTTTTATCTTGTAGAAAAAGCACAAGAATCGCAAGAAAAGAATGCCTACTTCTCTTCTTTTATTTTATCTTCTCCTTTAAACAAGATAAGTAATGAAAATATATATCTTTCTGATGTACTAAGTTTTCCAAAGTACGAAAATAATAATGAACTTAAAGATTTTAAGATAGCTGTAAAAACTAAAGAATTAAAACGCGAAGAATATGAAATAAGTGGCTTAACAACAATAGAATTCAAAAAATACGAAACTCTTTTATCTGGTGCTTCTAAACAAAAAAAATACTATTTTTTTAAGATAAATGAATGAAATTAAAAGCCTTTACTTTAGTAGAAGTACTTATTTCTATAGCTCTTTTTTCTATCATTTTACTTTTTATGTATAAAACCTTAGACATGACAAACTTTTCTAATAAACTCTTCGAAAACAAAATAGAAAAAAATATGCTGAAAAACAGTGTAAAACAAATTTTTACTGAAGATATACTCGAAGGATCAAGTGTGCTTAATATAGATAAAGAAGCAGAGTTTACACTCTTAGAAATACAAAGCACAAATATGTACCATGATGTTTTTTACAAATACATATATTATCTTGTTTCAAGAGAAAACAATTTATTTAGAGTTGAAAGTTTAAACAAAATAGATTTTAAGAATCTTACACATCAAAGTTTAGAGAATGCTTATGTTGATCTTTTGTTAAAAGACATAGAAACATTTTCTTTAGCCACATTTAGCGAAAATTATAGTAAAAACAATGCCGTCACTATTTTATTAAAACAAAAAAATACAAAAGAAATACTAATATCCTCTCTTTTAATGGCTAAAAAAGTCAAATAATCTCAAAGTTCAAAAAAACTAATTAGAATAAAAATTATAAAGTAATAAATTATTAAAATCAAAAAAGAATACTATGCTTAGGTAGAAAAGAATATTTGTAGAATTATAAGTTATTTACTAATTAATAAATAACTTATTTGAACTTTATGTACTTATTGAGTTTAAGCAAGCATTAAAGTAATAACTATTATTATGTTTAAATAATGTATTAAATGATTTAATTTGTTTAAAGGAAAGATTATTAAATATAACAAAAACACAATTATTATCTTAATATTGCTCGGTAATATAAGCATTTTTTCTTATTTCCTATACAATAAAAATGTTAAAAATAAAAAAACAACAAAGAATGTTTTACTAAATTACGAGTATGTTCCACTTACTGAAAATACTACATTCCTTGATAAGTCTTTTGATAATAATAATTCCAATAATGTGATAAATAAAAACATAATAGAACTTAAACAAATGCTTTTAAAAAGTAAGAAAATGATGGAAGAATATAATTTAGGCCAAAATGAAATAATAATCTCAAATGATAAACTAGATAAATTAATCTCTTTAAATTTAATTCAAAATGATAAAGAATCTGAAATATTGAATAATGATGAAGTGCTGGCACCACTGTCAAAGAAAATTAAAAAAGAAAAAATTAAAGAAGATAGCAAGAACATAAACGAAGAAGAAGTTCAAAAAGAAATAAAAATTGTAAATATAGATGAAGAAAAATTAATAAATACTTTTAGCTTGCATACACAAGCAAAAATAGCATCCTCTTTACCCTCTGTTGAAGAGATTAATACAAATATTATAAGTAGTGATGAAAATAGCAATCAATTACCCACTAACTCAGTAAATAAAGAAGTAGAAGATGAAAAAAAACTATTGCAAAACCAAATCAGTGAAATAGAAAAAATAATTAATTCCATAAACTAAAAAGGCAAAATATGATAAAAATTCTAAAAATTAAAAGTTTAATCTTTATAAGTAGTTTAATCTTAAGTTCCATGCTTTTTGCAATAAGTACAGATGTAACTAGTCTTAATACTTGTGCTTCAAATGAGACTAAAGCTTTATATAATATAAAAAGTTTATGTATTGGAGATGAAGAGTTAATAAGAAAAGACTTAAATGCACTTTATGGTGGAAACAATGTAGAGTATAGAACGAAGTCAAATACTTTTAGTAATATTGTTTCAACGGGTGGTTCTTGGAAATTTATGCATAAGAACGGATTGTTATATACTTATGAAAATGATCCAAGAGGTGAAGAACGTCAATATTCTTCTTCACTAACAGGAGATGAGAATCCTCATCGTGAACGTTTTCCTTTTTCTCCAACTCTAACAAAAATTAGTGATTCAAATAATAAATCAATTGATACAGTACTGCGGAATGGAGAAACAACATATTATTACGAACAAATAGAAAACAAATTAATTCTTTCTCTGATAAAAACAAAAAATACTAATGATTTCATTACTTATTATAGTATTAACTATGATGATTCTGATGCTAGTATTCAAAATAATGTAAATCCTCAAGATAAAGATTATCTTACAAAAAGTTATAATTACGATGAAAACTCAAGACTACTAAGAGAAACAATAAGTGCCAAAGATATTGAAACAAGAATTACTAAATATGTTTATGATAAAACTGCTACAAGTTATTCTATTAAAAAAATCAATGCCTTGGGACATATCACTTCAAAAACCTACACTAGCGATTGGTTCTATAAAAAACTAATATCAACAAAAGATGGAAACAATCTTATAACATACTACGAATACAACGATGAAAATAAACTCATTAAAAAAACGTTGCCCAATGGAAATATCACAAACTATGAATATTCAAATACAGATTTAATAGTAGGTGCTTCTTCCAAAATTACTGAAAGTTTTTCTTTTAAAACAGAAATTACAAGATATTATGATGAAAAAAATAGAAAAATACGTACACAAAAAGTGGGTTTTAATAACAGACTTGTTTTTGAAGACATTTCTTACGATACACAAGGTAGGGTGCAAACACACTCTCTTCCTTATTTTAAGGGAGAAACGTCTTATTTAATTGACTTACTTTACGATGAAGAAAACAGAGTTATTGGTATAAATAAACCAGGTTTAAACAATGTACGACTTCTTACTTCTTATGAGTATGCTGATGATACGATTACTATTACTTATCCCGATGAAAAAACACAAATCATAAATTTAGATACTTTAAGTGAGTATACAAAAACCTATGATATTTTAGGAAATATTATTAGCTCCACGAACGAAAGAGGTCAAGTAGTAAACTATAGTTACGATGAACTTAATAGAATAATTCAAAAAGATATCATTCAAAACAATGATGAAATAAACAAACAAAAACAATATTTTGTTTATGATAGAGCCAATATGGGAATAAATAAATTAGCCTATATTAAATCACATGAGTATAAAAAAGAATTTTATTATGATGAACTTTCACGCTTAAAAGCGAATAAAGTTTTTATGGGTGAAAAAATATTTGCGAATCAGTATTTTTATAATCAATATTCACAATTAGAGAAAACAATTAGTCCTGATGGTTTTGAACTGATAAATGAATACAATGATAATGGTTTTTTAGTGGCACTTAAATCTCCTAAGACTAAAAGTGTAGAAGCAAATTTCGATCAATTAAAAGACTTAATTACGCTTAATTTAAACAAAGAATTAGAACTGTATAAACAAAGCCTAGAGTTAGAATATAAAATCAAGTTTTACACACTTAAAAAAGAAGTGTATTCCAAACTGAGCACTACTTATGCAGTTTCAAACCCCGAAATTAAAGTACAATTGGATTTGCTTACTCTTCTTTTAAATGAAACACTCATCTTATTACAGCATAATCTTGATTTATACAAAGAAGCTATATCTACTTATTCAAAAGTAAGAATCTCTCATCTTCTTCCTCAAGCTATTTCAAATGCTAAAGAAGAGAACTATCAGCTTTTAAGTGAGCTTTTTGAAACACATTCACAAGAATATGTCTCTTTATCTAGCTTTTTTATAGATAAAGCAAGTGCTCTTTTAGATACTTACATAACAAATTCCCAATTATTAAATGATGTTTTAAATATTGATAAAGATTTAGTATCGTTTTATATTGTTTTAGCCAATGACGTCAAAAGTAAAGCCATAAACTTAGATACTCAAAGTCATAATTATTATGCTTTATATGAAAACCTAAGAAATGGAAATGGTGAATTACAAAACTCTGCATACTTAGGTGTTTTTGATGACAATGAATTTAAATACTTTTATAAAATTATAGATCAAGATGCACTTGGTCGAGTTAAGAATGAAGTTTATGGAAATGGTTTGGTTAGCAAAAAAATATACGATGAAGCAAGTGGAAATTTAATCAGACTTGTTACAGGATATTATGGAAGTAATGATATAAAAGATATAAAGTATAGCTATGACAAAAACAATAACCTTCTTCGTGAATTTGATATTAGCAATAATATTACCAAAACTTATAAATATGATGCCTTAAATACACTTATTAGTGCGAGTAATGCCGGATCAAATTTTTATTCAAATATTGCGTATTCTTATGCCCCAACTCAGAATAAATATACGTATTCCCAAACAGAGAATATTTTTAGCTCCAATGAAGTAGAAGTAGGCTTAAATATGCCTGCTTTTATTAAAGAAGCATCTTCTAAACTAGAAACAATCTATTCTCCTAATAAAGATTCCTACAAAAAAATATATACCAAAAATGATGAAATTAATACAGCATATAAAATAAACAAAAGTTTTAAATATCAAATCAAAAAAGATAAAACAAATTATAAAAATCTGATTTATTTAAATGACGCCTTAATTGCCCTTCATTCACTTGAAGACTTAGGCTCAATTACACTTGCGAATAACTATTATATGCATAAAGATGTACTTTCTTCTATTGATATTATTAGCAATGAAGCAGCTCTAGTTGAACAAAAAATAAGCTACCGCCCTTATGGAGAACAAAGTAATCTGTCTTGGACGACAATCCAAACACCTAATGATGCTATTACGAAACTTGGATACAAATCTTATGAACATGAGAAAGATTTTTCACTTTTAGATATAGGTGGTTATATTTACGATGCTTCAAATGCAAAGACCTTAAGTAATTTGCCAATATCAAAGCTAGAAGAACAAATGTCCTTTTTCACACATTCAAGTCCTACTAAATATTTAGATAAGAAATTAGACAAATGGTATTTTTCTTTTTCAAAAATATTGAATGCAAATATTGAAAAATATTTATATAATAATCCACAAGCCCTTTATAATCTTGAAATGACAAAAGAAGTTAAATCTTTAAGCTCAGAAACCCATAATATTCATATAGGAGACACCCCTCCTAGTGATACTTCAATAATTTGGTACCAAAAAAATGAAGATGGAAGCTTCTCACTTTTGGCTTATGAAAACAATGATTGGAATAAAATTGGTAATATAGGAAGTATCGAACAAGAAGATTATTTAAGAACCTCAAGTTTAAATATCTTAACTAAAGTACCTTGTTTTGAGAATAAGATTGCACATGTAGAATATGAAAATAAAAAAACTCCTTATTTATGTAATAAAAACTCAAACTGGCTATTAGGAGGTGACTTTATTGGTACCTTTACTATTCGTGATTTACTTACTTATATAAATGCTGAAGAAGGCAGCCAGATAAATGTTATGCTTCCTAATAATCAAATAAAGCGTTTTATCAAAGTAGATACCTATTGGAAAGACGATAACAACACGAACATTGTAGCTTTAACTTTAAGTGAGGTGAAAAAAAATTCTATGGCTTTAAATGCCAATGCCTACATTTCAAAAGATGATTCAAGTATTTATACATTAAAAAAGATGGATGTTCAAACTTCTTTAAAATGGGTATATCAAGTGAGTGATTTAAGCAGTGCAGTAAATGACTATGAAGACCTAGACCAACAAGATGGAGCTTATATTTATGTAGAAGCACAAAATAAAACCTTCAAACAAATTAAAACGGCTAGTTTAAATTTTTGGACAGATGATGATAGTGTTGATGGACAAAAAAACGCTAGTTTTATTTTTACCAAAGGAGATAGATCAAACCTTCCTACTGTAACACATTCTCTTACAGCACTTACTAAAACCCTGGGGAGCCAAGAACGATATACAAATGAAGGTATAACATCATTTATTGATAGTAGTTTTAAACAATGGTTTTATTCAAACTCTAGAAAAATAACTTCAGGATTAGTAGATGCCCTTGTCATTACAAATAATCCATACTTTAATACAGAAGCAATAAGTATAGCTTCTTATGTAATAAAAGGAAATAAGTTACTAGTTAAAGAGAATAATCGTTGGACATATAATAATGATTATGTAGATAAAGATTTAATTATTAGGAAAATGAATGATATTAGGCCCCTTGGAACTCCTTATAGTGGTGAATATATTCCATTTTGTACAACATCTGAAAGTTGTTATTCTTTAACTTCTCAAATTGCTTTTCATGATATTCAAGGGATAATAAAGTTTAAAAATAACTATTGGCAAAATTCTTTAGATATGTCTTTAGATAAAAAGGATAATAAATGGCTCTTTATCGGTCCTGTTATAGAAGCAGATCCTCTTGAGGAGACGGGGAGATTTGGAGGTATTGGAGGTATTGGTGGGATTGGTGGAGGTACAACAATCCCTGATCCTATCGCAAGTATTTATTTTCCTATAGGAAATAAAATTGGATTTAATTTAGCTGAAATAACTTCTCCGATTGTTCTTCAAGTTACTTTATCAAAAAGGGCTAAAGTAGGAGAAATTATTGAAATTGAGATATTAGGCACATTATTTACTCACAATGTGGTAGCTTCTGATATTGGAGAAGTTGTCTCAATAATCCTACCAACAGGAACAATTACTATTGGTTTAAGTTCTTTCAGATTTGGGGCATGGGTAATCAATGATTCTGGAAATATGAGTGATTCTGTGGCAGGATACTTACGTGTTGATAGTATTGTTCCATGATATCTTCTCTCTGTCTCAATTAACGCAGGAGTAGATAGTGTTTCAGGTTCATTTCTCTTGGAGTAAGTGACGTTAATAATTTATTAATTCCAGGTGAAAATAGAAATGTAAGTGTATATGTCATCATTACTGAAGAGGAAGGAAACAAAAGTTTAAGTGTTTCTTCTTTTGATGTTCAAATAAATGCTTAAATTTAAAAATATATTGACAAATAATCTATTTTAAAGGAAAAAAATGAAACAAAACATTCAGAAAATGGTAATCCTAGGTCTTTTTATCTGCCTAGGGATAATAATGTATTTATTAAATGATAATACAAAAGATGAGCCCACTAATTCGCAGCAAAAAGAGCTTTCTTCTTATAAAGCGCCTGCTTTGAACTTAGAAAAAACGAATAAACAATTAGAGCTTTTAAAAGAAGAACTAAATAAAACTGAAACATTGTTAAAACAAAACAGTCTTAATAAAAGTATAGAAAAAGATAATACGACAAAAGAGTTAGAAAGATTACGTCAACAAATAGAGCAAAGCAAGAAAAATCTAAAAAGTCTTTCTAAGTAAAGAAAGGCCTTGAGTTTAAGAATGCTAAATTAAGAGAAATGAGATACTATGAAACTAATAAAAATATTAATACTTTTTTGCCTGTCTTTCTTTTTTACTACAAACCTTGTTGCCTCACTAGTAGCTACCACTAAAGGAAATCTAAGTATTAATCAAGGAAATATGAACTATTCTTTGCCTCTTATCTTACCAAAAGGTGTGACTTCTTTTAAACCCAATCTCTCAATTTATTATAATTCTTCTAATAACGTAAACGGAAAACTAGGACTTGGTTTTAAACTCAATGGTTTTTCTAGTATTTCTAAATGTAATGAATACAAACAAGAAGATATAAAAGATTTAAGCAGAGATTATAATTATTGCCTTAATGGAGAAAAACTACTTTTAGTTAATCCTAGTGATACCTATGGAGGCAATAATGTAGAGTATAAAACACAAATCAATAATTATAAAAAAATAGTTTCTTTCTCTTCTTCTTTTACTACTTCTTGGAAAGTTTATACAAGTGATGGAACTGTACATGAATACGGCTTTAGTTCTAATACTCAAATAAAAAATCCCAATAATGAAACTGTTATTTTCAAAAGAAATAAAATAAAAGACATTCATGGCAACGAGATTGTATATGTCTACGATGAAAATGCTTATTTAAGTACGATAGCGTATGGAAACAACAGTATTGACTTTTCTTATAAAGACGTTTCTAAAAAAAGATTTACTTATTATAAGGGTGTAAAAACTCTATATGATAAAATCTTAGAAAAAATAAGTATAAAAATAAAACAAAATGAAGTCTCAAACTATCAGCTTACGTACGAAGAAAGTAATCATCAAAACAAACTAATACAAATCAAACAATGTTTTGAGTCTCAGTGTTTAGACCCTTTGAATTTTAAGTGGACACAAGAGAGTGTAAGCGATGATTTTGAAGAAACAAGTTTCACAAGTGCTAAAGATTTTGGTTCTGTTTCGCAAGCTTTATATGGCAGTATTTCAGGCGATTTTAATAAGGATGGATTAAGTGATATCCTAAGATATAAAAATAAAGAAATTTATACTCTTTTTGCTAAAAATAATAATACCTTTGAACAAAAGCTTTTTACAAGTACACAAGATTATGGTAAAAATGAAGAAAACTACATGCTCTTAAGTGGAGACTATAATGGTGATGGATTAAGTGATATTATACGCTTTAGCCATAATAAGGTATTTACACTTTTATCCTTTGGCGATGGAAATTTCAGCGAAACTCAAAATACCCTAAGTAAAGATTTTGGTAAAACAAACAGCTCTTATTATGCCAGTTCAGGAGATTATAATGGAGATGGACTGGATGATTTTTTACGATATAACGCTAATGAAATGCATGTTTTTTTATCTCTTGGAAATGGAAAATTCTCTTATAAAAAATCAACTACTCCTAAAAATTTTGGCAGTAAACTAGACTCTTTTTTTATTGCTTCTGGGGATTATAATGGCGATGGCTTGGGCGATATTTTAAGATATACAAACAATACCTTATATACCTTACTTTCCCTTGGTGATGGAACTTTTGAACAAATAAGCTCAACTAGTTCTACAAATTTTGGCTCAAAGAATGATGATTATTATTCTTTAAGTGGGGATTATAATGGGGATGGGCTAAGTGACTTCGTACGTTATACATCAAATAAAATATATGTTTTATTTTCCAAAGGAGATGGAAAGTTTGAAGAAAAGCTTTTTACTACTTCTAAAAATTATGGAAAGAATACAGATACTTATTCTACTTTAAGCAGTGATTTTAATAATGATGGTTTAAGTGATATTATCAGATATACCAATAAAGAGTTACATGTTTTATATTCAAATGGTAATGGTAGTTTTGCAGAACAACACTTAATTACAAACAGTAATTATGGTGCAAAAGATGACGTTTATGAGAGTATGGGAGGGGAGTTTTCAGGTGACGGAATCAAAGATTTTATACGTTACAAAAACAATAAAATATATACCCTTAAGTCAAAAAAAGTAAAAAACATTATCACTAATATTTCGAACAATGCAGACCAAGACATAGAAGTAGTTTATTCTAATATGCATGATAATCAAATTTATACAAGTTCTGAGAGCTCACTTTATCCCAATAATGTAATAAAATCTTCTTCAAAAAGCCTTGTTAAATCCTTTAAAGTACTTGATGGCATTGGAGAGTATAAACACTTTTCTTATTCTTATGAAGATTTAAAATACAATCACGAAGAAGGCTCACTTGGTTTTAAAAAAATCACATCTACAAATGAAAGTAATGGAAATCAAAGCCTCAAAACCTACTATCAAAACCTGCCTTTTATAGCTATTCTAAAACAAAAAATAAAGCGTGTAAATAATATAAGGATTCTAGAAGAAAACAATGAATATGAAGAACAAAACTATACGTCAATGAATCCTAAAATAAAAGGTATTTACTTAAAAAGAAAAACCATCAATAAATACGACCTTAAGGGTGACTTTTTACTAAAAGTAAAAGAAGAACACACAGAGCCTGATGTATACGGAAATATTACAGAGTATGTCATCTCTACATATGATGGTAGTGAGTTAAATTCATCTCTGGTATTTTCAAAAAGTATTACAAAAACATTTAAAAGTCCTGCTTTAAATTCTTATTTAGTATCTCTTGTTTCAAAGATACAAAACAGCTCAAAAAAAGCCTCTTCTCAAGACAGTATTAACAATGAAGTTTTATATACCTACACCCAAAAAGGACAAGTGAAAACGCAAAGCATAAATAATGAAAACAATAGTCTTGTTAAAAAATATGACTATGATTCTTTTTCTAATATCATTAAACAAACAATCTCTGGCTCTAATATAGAAGAGCGTAAAGAAGAATATGTTTATGACAGTACGGGAATAAATTTAATACAAATCACCAATGCCTTAAACCAGCGTACTACTCATACTTATGATGATAAATACAATGTGCTTTCTAGTACTTCTTTTAATAATCTTAGCACTTTTTGGACTTATGATGCACTAAACCGTAAAACAAAAGAAACAAGAGCTGATGGTACGAGTACCACTTGGAGCTATTCTTGGGATAAAAGCTTTCAACATTCTTTGTATAAAATAAGCATAAAAAATACAGGCGCACCTGAAGTTATTACGTACTTTGATTTAAAAGACAGAAAAATAAGAGTACAAAGAAGAGGGTTTAAAGGTAATAAAATCTATGAAGATACTTTTTACGATAAATTGGGTCGTGTAAGCATAAAATCCACCCCTTATTATGAAGAAGAACTTCCTTCTTACTCTTATTATACCTACGATGCTTTAAATAGATTAATAGAAATTAAAAGCACAGGTCCTAATAATGAAGAGATTAAAAAAAACTATACCTATGATGGTTTTACGACTACTTTTAACAATGCTAAAAACCAAACAAAAAGCACACGATTAAACGCTTTGGGGCAAGTGGTACAAATAATAGATAATACAAAAAGCGTAAATGAAAACAATACTTCTCAAATCACTTATGCCTATGATGCACTTGGAAACCTAATATTAACCACTGATTCCAAAAACAATAATATTATTATTAAATACGATCGTTTTTCCAATAAGATTTATATGAATGATCCTGATTTAGGAGTTTGGACGTATACCTACAATCTTTTGGGAGAGTTACTTTCTCAAAAAGATGCCAAGAATCAAGTAACTTACATGTCTTACGATCTTCTTGGTAGATTAATTAAAAAAGTACAAGATCAAGAAATAAGTACTTTTATTTATGATGTAAGTGCAAATGCTAAAGGCAAAATTGCAATTGAAAAAAAAGAGAACAATAATATCTTAAGCTATAAAAAAGAGTATTTTTATGATGCACTTTCACGCGTAAAAGAAATAAAAGAGTATATCAATAACAAAGTTTTCGAAACCTCTTATGTATACGATGAAGAAGGAAAACTAAAAACTACTATTAACCCAAATGGTTTTATTTCTACAAATGAATACAATACACAAGGGTACTTGTCTGCTATTAAATCTCCTATAAAAAGTGATTTAAGTCTTGATACCGATGTTTTAAAACATAAAATCAAAGAACACTTAGAAAATAAAAACAAAGCGTTTAATGCTTTAATTGAATTAAATACCCAAGTTGAACTGTACCGCGTAAAAGCGCTAGAGTTTTTAGATTTAGCAAAAAGATATAAAAATGTGAACGTAAGTATTGAAACCCAGTTATTAAGAACCGTTAATTTACTTATAAAAACTTCTATTGATTTAAACAAAGAAGCAAAAGAATATGAACAAAGTTATCAAAGTGCCTCTAAAAAACTCAATTTTTATTTGATTAAACTGATTAATTTTAATGATGAACAGCTTTTTAAATGGTTAATGGATACTTTCTCCCTTGAAAGCCAAGATTTATTAAATAAAGCCTTAGAAAAATTAAACGAAGCTAAAAATACTCTAGAAGCTATTTCTACCCAAGAAGAACTCGCAACTTACAAAGAAATCACTGGGTATTACATCAATGAAACAAAAGTCATAATCCAAGAAGCCAAAAGTAATCTTCAAATAGCAAGAAACTACAAAGAAAAATACAAGAATTTACGTGAAGGCGTAGATAAAGCCTACCAAGGTATGTTTGATGATAGTCTTCACAAATACTATTATAAGATTTTAGAAGCAGATGAGTTTGGAAGAATTACCAAAAGTTATCAAGGAAACGGCCTTGTTACTACAAAAGATTATAACAATAAAAATGGTCATTTAAACAGTATTCAAACAGGTTATCATGGAAGTTCTGATGTAAGAGATATTAAATATACCTATGATGTTTTAAACAATGTTACTTCAAAAAATGATTTAAAACAAAATATTTTTCAAGACTATAGTTTTGATACTTTAAACAGAGTTACAAGCGTTAGAACTAGAAAAGAAAGCCTTTCTTCAAGTACTAGTGATAGTGTAAATTATGAATACGATTCGCTTGGAAATATTACTTTTAAAAGTGATATCTCAAATGAAAACTTTGTGTATCAAAAAGCCCATCAGTTAAAAAGTACGGGGAATATTACTTATAATTACGATGCCAATGGAAATGTAATTCAAAAAAATAAAAATGGCAAAAAAATTACCCTAGAATATAATGCTTCTAATAAACCTATTTTAATTCAAGATGAGAGCAATAAAACGCAGTTTTTTTATGCTCCTAATCAAAGCCGTTATAAAAAAGTGCTCAATGAAAATACTACTTTTTATATAGGCAAACACTATGAACTAGAAAATGTACAAGGTGCAGTTTTGCAAAAGAATTATATTTATGCAGGCAATGACTTAGTAGCCATTCATATACAAGAAGATGATGGCAATATGATTCTTCCACAAAACAGATACTTGCATAAAGATGCCTTGGGCTCAATTGATACGATTACAAATGAATCAGGAGTAGTGATACAAAGATTGGCGTATGGGGCATTTGGAAAACAACTGGTACAAACGTGGATAAATGAAAAAGATGAAAACAAAAGTTTAGTAAAAAGAGGTTATACTGGACATGAACATATAAGTGAATTTGAGTTTATTCATATGAATGGTAGAGTATATGATGTAGATACTGCTAGATTTTTATCTGCTGATCCGAATATTTTTCATCCGTTTAATCCACTTGATTTTAATAGGTATTCGTATGTTTGGAATAATCCGCTTCGATATACTGATCCTTCTGGGTTTGGACTTGCTAGTTCTGAAGGGACTGGAAATCCTTCTGACACTGGTGGTTATGGTGGAGGATATGGTTCTGGTGGACAGGATGAATATAATAGTGATTCTGACCATAATGAAGCGAATAATATTAATAAACGACAAGCGGAAAGAGAAGCTGCTGAAAAAGCCGCAGCAGTTGCCGCTGCTTTAGCAAAACAAAAAGCTAAAGAAAAGGCTGAAAAAGAAGCGGAGCAAATTCGAAAACAGGCAATATCTGATGCCGAGATGATGATGAATCAATTTAAAAATCTAGATCTCCCTGATTTACCAGATATTCCTATGGACGATAGAATGGCACTTGCCCCAGCTATAGGACTATACTGGGGATATAACGCAGTTGTGGCAGCCATGGCTGCATTTGCAGCCAAAAAAGCTATTGATTCGTTGGGTGCTCAGTCTGCTGATTTTATGATGAGTTCAAAGCAAGATAAGATGCTTAGTAAAAATGAAGCGAAAAGGCTAGCGAAGGGTGGATCTCACCCACATGATTTAAAAGAAAATTCACGGCAAGATTTATATAAGGATAAAGACGGAAATATTTCGGTAAAAAGAAAAGGTGGAATAGGACCAGGAGAGCCAACAGGCTTGAATATAAATGATTTTTAGGATAAAAAATGAAAAATGAAATTTTTATTTATTTCAGAATTAAAGGATTTGATTGTGAAGATAAACAGATATCGAGCCTTTTGGATTTAGTTCCATCAAAAACATGGAGAAAAGGTGATATAAGAGTTCCTAATACAATATTAAAGCATAGCGAAAATGGTTGGGAACTAAGTATATATAAGAAAAACATTACATATGTAGATAATAGTTTAGAAGATTTATTTAAATTAATTAAAAAATCAAAAAAAGAATTATCATTAATGAAAAACGTAACAAAAACATTCACTATTGCTTTATATTTTCAAGAGACTGCTCCAAGCATAACCTATAATTCAAAAATAATATCTTTTCTTAATGAAATTGGAGCAGAAATAGAGCATGATATTTACAATACTGATAGCTGATTTAAAGGGAAAAGTTACTACCTTTAACTAAATAGCTTTAATATTAGAAGTATGAAAATTCCGGTGACAAAATTCCGGTGACAAAATTCCGGTGACAGTATACCTAACTCCACAAAATTCCAAAATTCCGGTGACAGTTGCCACCTTAAAAAAACTTGAAATTTAACAATTCATACTAGTCCTTTTCTTTAAATCAAGAGTAGAAATCTACTCTTGAACTCCACAAGCTTTTGCATAGAATTCTTTATCATATTGTTTATCATTTTTATATAAACTAAATGCAATAATTATCATCTTTCTCATAACTGCTACTTGTGCAGCTGTTGTATGTTTACCTTTTTCTTTTAATCTTGTAAAAAATGCATTGAAATTTTCATCAAATCTAATTGCTGTTAGTACTCCCATAAACAATGAACCTCTATATACTCTTGCACCTGCTTTTGATATTCTTGCTTTCTTATTTACAGATGTTCCTGAACTTCTCTCAATGGGGTCAAGTCCACAAAGTGATATTATTTGTTTTTGATTTGCTTTTGGATATTTGATAAACAAATGCAATAATACTATCGCTCCTATTTCTCCAATACCATAAAGAGATTTTATGTTGTTATAGCCTTTTAATAGTTTTTCATCCGATTCAATAATACTTTTAATTCTATCAATAATTTCTTTTTCTTTAATTTTTGAAGCTTTAATAGATTTTTCTAAATCACTACTCATATATTTATTATTATCTTTTGCTCTAATTGCTTCTAATTGATTAATAAGTTGATTCGTACTTTTAGATGTGAATTTATAATATGAGATTAGCTCTTTTAGCTCTTCAAC
>Ga0105356_10003093_pt1 | contig 16447 bp, 7 predicted proteins | sample GOMGulsemesocosm_3_FD_83502 | JGI IMG/M metagenome (GOLD analysis project Ga0105356, IMG submission 83502) | Methane-oxidizing microbial communities from mesocosms in the Gulf of Mexico - GOM9D Gulf of Mexico | ecosystem: Environmental > Aquatic > Marine > Cold seeps | place: Gulf of Mexico...
GATGATGATATATTTTCAAGGCTGCCAGCTTGACTTGACGCACCTTCAGACAATGCATTACTACTTGATGAAACACTACCACTGGCATCAGCGATTTCTATACTCGCTTGTTGTGTTTGTCCTAACACATCATTTAAGTCGGTAATCATTTCTTGAAAAGCGATACCTAAAGAGTCTTCTTTAGACCTAAGACTGACCTTAAGGGCAAGGTTACCGGAAGCAATTTGTTGGGCTAACTGGGTTTTATCCTGCAGACTTGATACCATGTTTTTCATTGCGGCATATATACCTTGTGCTGCTTCGTTCTTTTCAAAATCTATGGATAGATCACCGGAGGCAACTTTTTCTGCCATTTGGGCAATAAAATTGGGCTCCCCCCCTAATATTTTCATCACATGGCGTGTTAACCAAAGCGCGACAAAAACACCTAAAGAAATGGCAATAAGGGTACCTACAACGGTTGTATTAATGACTGCAAGCTCTGTACTGGCTAATTCATCATTTCTTATAGTCATTAAGCTGCTTTCCCTCTCCTTAAAGGTTTTAATTTGCGCCCTAAATTTATCAAAATAAACTTTACCTTTTGCTTCCCCAACCAAATCAGCCATATCATCCATGGTTTTTGAATCACCAATTTCGCGACGTAAATTAATTTGATTAATTACCACCAAGCTTATCCAGTCATCAATAGTTATTTTGCTCTCTGAAAGTAGTGCAACTTGCGCAGGGTTATCTGACACTGTTTGAGATAACTGTGCAATTAACCGATAAAAAGTTTCTTTACCATTGGTATAAGGCTCTAAAAATCCTTCTTTTCCGGCGAGAAGAAAACCACGCATGCCCGTTTCCATATCCACTGCTGAGGCAACAATTGCTTGCGCTGTCGCAATAACTTGGTAAGTATGATCAACCCAAGCGGTCAACTTTTTTAATTCTTTTATGTCTTTACTCTTTTTCGCTTGGCGCTTCCGTTTATCCATCAACGCTTTTTCTCTTTCAATAAAAGTGGCCAGTTGCTGTCTAAATTTGTCGAAATACTGCTTACCTTTTGCTTGCGCTATTAAGGCAGACATATCATTCATGGTTTTCGCATTACCAATTTCTCGTCTGAGTTGAATAACTGGCTCAGTTACATTTTCATGCCATAACTTAATTGTGTTCGAAATTTCTCGCAGTAACTTTACTTGAGCAGGGTTATCGGCAACGGTTTTACTAAGTGAAGCAGTTAAACTTTTAAAGGTTTTATTGCCATTATTGTACGGATCTAGAAATTCTTCTTTTCCGGCAAGTAAATAACCTCGCATTCCAGTTTCCATATCAACCGCTGCAGCTTCAATACTGGCCGCTTTTGATAAAACCTTATAGGTATGATCAACCCAACCGAAATTATTTGTTAATGACTTAACACTTATAAATACCACAACAGCAATGATAGACATTAAAGATAAAATCACCCCGTAACCAGAGAGTAATTTGGTTTTAAATCTTAAATTCTCAAACATGTTATTAACCTCATTAAATCAAGAGCTTGAAGGATATGCTAATTGAATCATCGCGGCAAGTTCATTAATAAATAATTATAGAAAAAATATCGTTTAGATCAAGAATTAATAACTTTGGTAATCTAAATTGAGCACTACCTGTCTGAAATACGTTAATTTAATCACTTATCCTTGCTTAGAGCTTTGTAAAAGCATAACTCAATCGATATTTACGTATTTACGTCTATATCGAGTATAGGCTAATTTTAAGGTTTTTTTGAATTGACGATATCAAAATAAAAAAGTTAGAAAAGTTCATTAAAATAACCTCACTGATAGTATTTTAAGGTAACATCACACCAATAAAGCCTAATGCTTTCACATTGCTCAATTTAAATAATTTTTAGTTACTTGGAAAATTTATATCATGCGCGTAGCCGTTACTCAGTTTGCCACCTCCATAAATGTTCAAGAAAACTTAGCAACCTGCCTTCGTATGATAAATGAGGCTGCAGCTTGTAAGCCATCTATGATCGTTTTACCAGAGTTCTCTAATACTCTTTTTTGTCATGCCAAGCCTTGGTACGTTGATCATAATCAGGCATGGGATGGCGCGGTAGCTATTGATGGCGCTTTTTTACATGCTATAGCAGAGCAAGCGAAAACACATGACTGTTACATTGTGGTTAGCGTAACTTTACGACGAGATCTTTTACGCGATCATCAAGATGGCTCAATTAAATCAAATATTAGTGTCACCTCATGCCTATTTTCACCGCTTGGCACGCTCATTAACCAAGAGGATAAACAAACGTTGATGGGGCATGAAAAGGATTTTTTTATTAGCGCAAGTAATGTTTCCCAAGTGGTAACAACATCTTTTGGTAAGCTGGGGATGTTAACGGGTAGTGATAGCCTTACCTTTGAAGTTTCGCGCGGATTAGCCTTAAGTGGAGCACAATTATTATGTAATTCAATGAATACCTTCGCTATCGACCAAAGCAGTTTACATGATCCCGCTAGAGCCTGTGAAAATAAGGTGTTTTTAGCGGCGGCAAATAAGGTTGGTGCATTATACTCACCAGAATACTCACCAGAAAAGCCACAAGAACGACGACAAGGCCAAAGGGGAACTTTTTCATCACAAAATTTTATTCCTCAAGAGTCTCTTGCCGGCGTTGGTCAAAGCCAAATTATTTCTCCTGATGGCAAGGTGCTAGCAAAGCTATCGAACAATGAAGAAGGTTTTGTTTTTGCTGATATAGACATGACTGGGGCAGGGCTTGGGTTTAATAACAAACTCCGCCCTGATGGCACTCAGCTTATTAAGCAGCAACGTCCTGAACTTTATCAAAAACTAACTGCACAGATAAATAAAACACACTTGAGCGAACAGTTATTAAGTAATGATAATGTTCCAAGGACGGCCAATGTTGCGATATTTGCAACATATAAATCAAATGAGCAAGCGATTGAAGATGTTTGTCATTACATTGAAAACAACCTCAGTGATATTATTCAATTACCTGAATTATTTTTTGTCGCAGATAAAACTATCACTAATGATGAACAACAATTAACGCAGATTGCATGCTTGAGTAAACAGATCATAAATCAAGTCAGTTCAGTGCTGAGACCTTTTCAATACCTTTGCACTAGTTTAGTTATTGATAGCATGCATCAAGCAGTGCTAATAAATGAGCATGGTTTACTAGCAACACAAAAACAATTGCATTTTTGTCAACGATACCAGTGGACTGCATTGGGTAATAATTTAAATGTTATTGAATTGCCCTTAGAGCAAGGAAGTATTAACCTTGCTATGTTAACAGCCGATGACGCTAACATAGCTGAAATAGTTAATATTGCGGCTTTAAGTGGCATTCATGCTTTACTGGTGCCTTTTGATATTCAAGAGCCGTGTGAAGTTGAGTATAGTTTGTTATCTAGGGCTGCTGAAAATCGAATTTGCATTGTTGCCGCCAGTCGCGAGAAAAGTTTTGATTATGATATATCTATCGACAAGAGTAATGTCTTTAATAAGAATAAAACCAAACTTAAGAAATCTACAGGATTAATTGCTAATTTAACCACAGAATTTACTTTATTACCGCAATGGAAATCGCGAAAGTTTAATGGCTATATCAACCAACCCCTGGTCAAATATCAGTATGGTAAAATTACCAAAGCAGTGATTCACCCTATTGCAGCTTGTAATAAACTTATACCAACTTCATTAATTGAGTGAACTATTTTATAAATAGGAAAAACTGCCAAATACAAGGCATTTATTTTAATAACTAGTTGTGCCTAACTAATCAATATCAAATGAGTAATACAAATCAGTTGATTGCTCAATACCGCTGACAATTTCTAACCAAAACCGGTTAAATAGAAACATTCTCACCGTGAGTTCATTAATCGGTTCGTACACGCCAATACCGTATTTTAAATAAACTCTGTTCCCTACATAGCCACTAACAGTTGCTTGGGTTTTATCACCTTCACCTTCGGTATCAACAGCAATATTATTAATGAGTGGTATTTTTTCTAATTGCTCAAACAAGCCAAAACTATTGGTTACCCCAAAGCCAACTAATAGACTGGCCGCTGCGGTACTATTCCCAGTACCTGCGTCTAAGCTTCGTCCTCTTACTAGGTAGGATAACATTTCAGGCATTTGCATTGTAGGTGATGAGAAAAGCTGCATGTCTAATGCATCGGCAAAACCTGTGATCTTAATACCTACGTCAATGTCGTTAGCTTTAATGTGCCTACTGGCTTGAAGATTGAAGTAAGGATTATCAATAGGGCCGTTAAAGGTAAATTCACCTTTTTCTATTTGAAGCTTTTGTCCATATGCTTGAAAAATTCCGTCAGTTGATTGGATTTGACCAAACAACTGAAAGGGGTGTTTTTCTTTCTGACTTATTTGTAATTGACCAAACAAGTTAGTTTGTAATCCTTGGCCTGTTACTTTAAAAGCGTCAGTGATATTGACGGTAATGTCTGTTCTTATGTCAAAACCGGAAGATTTTTTAATGACGACTTGGCCATCCGGATCAATAATAATAACATCATCACTGAGTGAAACGCTGCTTTCAGGTAGCTTTTCAATATTATAGCTGCCATCTAATACGTCAATATTTCCACTAATGGTTAACGATTTTTCTATGAGGGAAAAATTTAAAGTAGGTGACATACTCATTACTAATTGGGGAGGAAAAACTAACGGTAACGCATCAGCAGTTAAATCTATATCCATGGAGATGCTATTATTCCAAGACATCTTACCCGATAAGTTGGCTTTTTTATCCTTGATAAAAAATTTTCCATTCAGTATTGCTTGATTACTTTTAATGGTGATTAAAGTAGAAATATTGTCAAAGCTATTAGCATTCTGACTTAGTTGCAGCTTACCTTTATCTAATCTTATATCACCATTTATAACAGGAGAGTTAAGAGTTCCATTAACTGAAATATCTGTTATTAGCTTGCCTTGTAAATCGACAACTTCCGTTAGAACAGCTTGAAAAGGTTGTAAGTTGAATTGGTTGAGGACTATGTGAGCATTAACAGATGATTTATAGACAGAAGACTCATCGATAAAATCAATTGTGGATATAATATTCAGTAAGGGGGTATCGTTCAGATTAGTAAGTAGTATTTTGTTAGATAATTGCTGCTCGTCAATAGTAAAACTAAACATCCCTTGAGACCATTGTGAAAGTTGGTGTTCACTGAAGTCATCCTTGACCTTGAGATAACCAGACGACAAGGCAAACTGTGCCTTGGTTTTAATGGATTGTTGTGTAGACCATTTTACATTGAGATCCCCCTTAACTTGACTGATTAATTCAATGTCTTTTGATAAAAACAATTCGTCAACAACAGATAGGTCGATGTCTAATTTAATTGCTACATCGCCAGAGTTACCTATGATGACTTCATTAGGTAAGCAAATATTCAACCCTTTACCTTGCCAACAATGACTTTCGATCACACTTTCTTGTTTTGCGAGATCAATATTGAAGCCAAATACAGTGTCATTTTTTATGGCTGCATTTAAATAAGTTAATGTACTTTTTTCGACGGTGCTTTTCCAATGAGTAAACGTATCATTCCAATGACCAGTTAAGCTCAGTTGCCCAGTAGAATCTCCTAGCCAAGTCGCTTTTATTTGGTGCTGATTAGCGTAACCTTTCACAGTAAAGTCGAAGTTATCAAAACTAAAAGTCTTACTTCCGCTTATCCACGACAATTGGTCGTTATTTAATGTGAATTGAATTTGGTGATTGTTCATTGGTTGATAGCTAGCCTCAACCGCTAAAAATGTACTATGCATGTGCTGCCAATTAAGCTCCGTAAACTGACTATTTAGGTGAATAACTGGGTTGTTTCGCTCTCCAGTAATTGAAAACTGACTGGTAAATGAGCCATTTATATCGTGATACCAGTGCTGAATATTATCTACTGCTAAATGACCATTAATATCCCAAAATGAACTGTTTTTTGCTTCTAGTGTTAATTCACTATTATTGAAGTTGATAAACAGCTTACCTTGTTGCTGCTGACCTGACTGACTTAAGGTAATATCGGCCTTCATTTTTAGAGCAAGATTATTAATTTTGCCTGAAATATTGCTATCGCTAAGAGATAGTGACCAATTGTTATCTGACCATGACCCTGTGGTGGCGATTCTCCCTTGCAATCGACCAGTAATGTAGTCAGGCATATTCGCTGCTAGCATGTCAGCTTGTTCTTGGTTTTCAGCTAACTCAGCTAACTCAGATAAGTTAGGCATGCTTATTTTCGGTAAAGAGAATCCTGTAGACTTAGCAAGTAACTGCCAGGTAATGTCAGTCGGTAATATTACTATATTACCGTGTAAGTCTAATTGACTTGCAGAATCACTATCATTAAAGAGTAATTGATTAATGCTGAGTTGATCTTGTTGGTGGGTAGCGATTATTTTTACTTGTGCATTGTTATAGCCGTAACCTTTAATCTGACTTGTTAATTCAAAGGCCTGCTTTTGTAAATCTCCTGATAGTACAAGAGACATAGAAGAATAGTCTCCATACTGAGATAAGGATAAAGGCGTTGGAATTTCCTTCGCATTCAAAGCTACGTTGAAAGGCATGTCCTGATGAATCAAATTAACTTTTCCTTGGCTAGTCAGGCTCAAGTTTCCTTGGCTGGTTACATCAAAGTTTAAGTCATCTAATGGGCCTTGTAGCGAAATTTTTTGAGTGGAATCGACTACTTCTGGCCACCAAGGTACATCATTAAGTTGGCCAACTAAGTGGCTATTTATCTGATATGGTGGTGTTAACTTGGCCTTTGCTGTAAATTTGTTGATAGAAAAATTGGCCGTTGTCGTTTTAAATTGACTGATGTTTGCATCAGTATAAACCCAAGTTCCGCTTAATTTGTTGTTGGATGACTGCCACTGTGTGCAGTTTTTCTGGCAGTTATCTTTAGTGTGATTTTTTGTCGCTATGACAATGTCATCAACGTGCAGTTGCTCAATGGTTAATGCGATTGGTAAATTAATTTCAGGCAACTGGGTAAAGGTATCGTTGATTTTAGTCGCTATCTTTTGATTCATTACAGGTACTTTGTCTGCACTGTTTTCAAACGTTATCGTTAATTGTTTTGCTGTGGGCTGAGAGAAATTAAATTCACTTTTGTTAATCGACAGCTGAGTAACCAATTGCTTAATTGATATTTCATTATTGTTAATCAGGAGGTCGCTATTTTTTATCTCAATTAAATCAGCTTTAATGGCAAAGAGCATTTCAAACAGTTGATTAGTTGGTCTTTGCTTTGTTGCACTTTTATTTATTGAAACGTTCTCTTTGTTTTTAACAGTATTATTATCGGTATAACGTAAAGCAAAATAATCAGCCTTTGCTGATTTAATACATAGTGTGTTTTTTAATACACAAGTAAAATCAAATTCTGTAGATAATCCCTCTATGGTTATATCAAGCGTATCTAACTGCAAATGAAATGAGTTTAATTTAACGTCACGAACTATTACGCCGCTATGATAATCAAAAGTTACTCCGTCAATATTATTAAAGAGTAAAAAGGTGAGTTGCGACCCCCAAGGGGTAGCTAGTAATAAGGTGATAACACACAGTGAAATTGCTATGTACTTGGAAACTATTAAGTAGATTTTACGTAAAATCATAACTCAGCGCCTAAGTTAATATGAATACGCCAATTTTTGTCGTCATCATCAATACCGTAGGCAAAATAAAGTTTTACTGCGCCGACAGGGGATAGGTAATGCAACCCAGATCCAAGAGAATATACGGGATCAAATTCACCTTTATTTGCAACACTACCGCCATCAGAAAATAACGCAAGGCGCCATTTATCATTCAGATAATATTGATATTCAATACTTGCCACCATTAAACGAGTTCCACCGACGGTAACAAGCGCGGTTTTATCAGGATCTGATGAAGAAGGAATGGTAGAGCCAATGGATTGATAAGCAAATCCACGAATACTTTGGTCTCCCCCGGCATAAAAGCGGAGGGAAGGGGCTAATTGTGCACCTCGATCAATATATATTGCGCCTAATTCAGCACGAGTTACTAAGCGATGGTTTGTTTTTAACGTAGTAATGTAATTCCATCGTCCATGTACTCTAAAAAAGCTATTGTCAGATCCTGCTTTTAAATGTGCTCCTTCTATATTATACGTTTGCCGAAAACCCGCGCTGGGATCTAAAGCGGAACCAGAACGAATGGTTTTAGACCATGTAGCACCCGGAATAACGTATCGAACATTATCCTTCTCAGACCAATCAATATTAGGCTCTACTTCATCAAGTTCGTATTGCCATGCTTCCTGATGAAGTCTGGTATATACTTGCCTGTTCCAGTTGTTTTTACTGACGACTTGACCAATTTTAACCGAGTGAAATTTTGTTGTTAAGTCAGCGTAATCATCATTTTCGACGGTTACTTTAATTTGTAAAAGATCATCAGTGGGATGACTTAAAGGAATACTGTAAATAAAATTTCCTGTGGGATTTAAAGTTGAGTATTCAAACTTAGTTTCTTGAAAGTGCCCATATTTATTGATGAGGGGAGTGCGCCAGCCTGCAGAAAGACGAAATTGAGTATCGGTGGCATAACCTATCCCTAAATCTAATTGGTGACTTTTTGCCGGCGTTAGTGAAACATTAATAGGAACCGTATAGGGATTATTTTTTTTATCTGCATGGACGACATGTACATTGCTAAAATATTGTGTGGATTGTAGCTGTTGCTGTAATTTATGAAAGTCTTTGGTGTTATAAGCTGTCCCTTGTTTAAAGGGAATTAAGCTTGATAACAATGCAGCATCAAGATCAAAATCATTAAAACTAACATCACCAAAGTTATATCTAGGACCGCTTTTATAGGTTATTTTGATGTCAGCATAATGGTAAGCTTCCTTAATGGTTACGCTACTGTCAGTTAAGCTACCGTTAAAATAACCTCGTTGCAGAGCTAACGACAGTAAATCAGATTTTAGTGCTTCATATTTACCATGATGAAGTTTATCTCCTTGTTGAATATCATTACGATTCAACAGGGCAATAAAAGCAGGATCATCTATTGCTTCCCCTGTTATTTTGACCTTGATATCACCGATTAAGGTTGGTTCATTTAATATTATGGTTAGCATTAGCTGCCAGGGATCTTTTTCAACGATAATATTGATGTCAGCTTGGTAATAACCTAGAGATTGTAATGCGTTGTATGCATTGTCTTTGGCAGAATAGATAAATGCAGATCTTTCTAACTCAGTATCGGGCAGTTTACCTAAATAGGAGAGAACATTGCTTTTAACTTCCTTGGGTAACTTACCATCAAGCTTAACGGATAAATTACTTGCACTAGCTAAAAAAGAAAATACAAAAAGAATAAAAACTATGGCAAATATTTTGATCTGTTTATAAAAAAGAGCCATGTTAGGGTTAAGGTAGCCTGAAATTATCAAAACCATTAATTAAACAATATTCCTGAATATTTTTATCACGGATAGAATGTTAAATATTACGCTATAAATGCGATTCTGACTATGAGAATGAATAGTCGTAAATGCTTCGAGAGGATTCAAGTGAATAATTTGATTAAAACCACTGGTACTTCATCTCATGTACTTTACTAGAAAGTTAGTTGTAAATCTGTTGTTCTAATGTAGAAATGACACATCACGAATTTCTCATCTGGTTATTTTAAACGAAGCCAACCTTTATCGTATTTGAGGCGTATGGCACTAAGCGGCAATGAACTTGGGTATACTGCCTATATCGACTCTACTAAACGTATTAAGTGTTTGTATGGTTATGCTGTTGATAAAACCGGTGATCACCAAGCCGCGATCCAAATATTTGAAGATTGTATAGAGCGGTGGAATGATGTCTATTCGATGATTTGGCTTGAGCAAATTTATGAATCGGGTGTTGGTGTACCACAAGATTATGTCTATGCCACGAGTTTGATGAAAAGAGGAGCGTTACTTAACGATGAAGCTGGATATTCTAGTTTGGCACGATATCATTATGGCGTTGCACTTTACGAAGGAAAGGGGACTAAAGTTGACTTCAACGCTGCGAAAATGTGGTTACAAAAAGCACATGCTGAGGGAATTAAAGAAGCAGGTGACTACCTAACCTTAATTAATATTAAGTAGCTTAAAGCCAATTTAATAATTCTTTTTATAAATGGGTTTTGTGCTTTGTAAAGCTGGTAATACTAAAATGTCTATATTGACACCGTGTGTTTTTTATTAAAAGGCTTTAATAACCTGTTAAAAAAAAGTAAAGTCGAGATAACATGCCATTAACAAAATACGGACTATGAAAAAATATTTACTACTGGTACTAGCAATAACCTTAAGTAATGGCATTATTGCCTGCTCTGGGCAAAGTAACTTAAACAATAGTGATGTAAAAACGATGGGTGAACACAAAGCGATAACAGCTGAAATAAAGATAAATTATCCAATGACCAAAAAAGGTAGTGTTGTAGACACCTACTTTGATACTGATATTGCTGATCCATATCGCTGGTTAGAAGATGACCGTAGTGATGAAACTGCAGATTGGGTTAATGCGCAAAATAAGGTGACTTTTGATTATTTAGAGCAAATTTCTTATCGTGATACCTTAAAGCAACGTTTAACCGACATTTGGAATTATGAAAAAGTAGGCGCTCCGTTTATTGAAGGTGCTTATACTTATTTTTACAAAAACGATGGATTACAAGATCAACATGTTGTTTATCGCTATAAAACTGGCCAAGCGCAATCTAGCGCTGAGTTATTTTTAGATCCTAATACCTTAAGTGACGACGGTACTACCTCTTTAGGACAGTTAAGTTTTTCTAAGGATGGTTCAATCGCAGCTTATACTATTTCTGAAGGTGGCAGCGATTGGCGAAAAATCATTATTATTGATTCAGAAACTAAACAAGGATTAGAGCCTAGACTAATTGATGTGAAATTTTCAAATATATCTTGGTATAAAAATGAAGGTTTTTATTATTCAAGCTATGACAAGCCACAGGGCAGTGAACTATCAGCAAAAACAGATCAACACAAATTGTATTATCACAAGTTAGGAACAGCGCAGCACAGCGATAAAGTTATTTTTGGCGCAACAACTGAGCAAAAACGTCGTTATGTTGGTGGTACTGTTACTGATGATAACCGTTATTTATTAATTTCAGGCGCGGTATCAACGTCAGGCAATGATTTATTCCTTAAAGATTTAACCAAACCCAATAGTGAATTAGTCACTATTTTGGATCACACTAACTCTGATACTTATATTATTGATAATAAAGGAAGTAAGTTATTTTTAGTGACTAACCTTGATGCAGATAATAAAAAAATTATCAGTGTTGATGTAGCAAACCCTACCGCTGAACATTGGCTTGATTTAATTCCAGAAACCGACAATGTATTAAACGCTTCAACAGGCGGTGGATATATATTTACCCAATATATGGTTGATGCTATTGCTAAGGTTTATCAATATGACTACCAAGGTAATAAAATACGTGAGATTGAATTGCCCGGTGCAGGCTCTGCGTCTTCGTTAAGTGGTAAAACTAAGGCTGAAACACTTTATTTTACCTTTACCAATAGTACAACACCGTCAGTCACATTAGCTTTTGATGTAAAAACAGGAACAACAAGTACGTTTAATCAATCAAAAGTGAAGTTTGACAGCGAAAACTATGTGTCTAAACAAGTATTCTATACGTCAAAGGATGGCACAAAAGTTCCGATGATCATTAGCCATAAAAAAGGGGTAGTACTTGACGGTAAAACCCCAACTATTTTATATGGCTATGGTGGTTTTAATATCAGCTTAACTCCTTCATTTAGCATCACACGTGCAATATGGATGGAGCAGGGCGGGATTTATGCTGTTGCTAATTTACGCGGTGGCGGTGAATATGGCCGCAAATGGCACGATGCTGGCACTAAAATGCAAAAACAAAATGTCTTTGATGATTTTATTGCAGCAGCAGAATACTTAAGTGCGGAAAACTATACCTCACATGATTACCTTGCCATTCAAGGTGGTTCAAATGGTGGTTTGTTAGTAGCTGCGGTTATGTTGCAACGTCCTGAACTGTTTAAAGTTGCTTTACCTGCAGTAGGTGTTTTAGATATGTTGCGTTATCACACTTTCACTGCTGGAGCAGGTTGGGCGTATGATTACGGTACATCTGAGCAAAGCAAAGAAATGTTTGAATATATTCGTGCTTATTCACCCGTGCACAATGTTAAGCCGGGTGTGCAATACCCAGCTACCATGGTAACAACTGGCGATCATGATGACAGGGTTGTACCGGCACATTCTTTTAAATTTGCGGCAGAGTTACAAGCAAAACAAGCTCAAACAGCAGCACTGCCTATGCTTATTCGTATTGAAACTAACGGCGGCCATGGTGCAGGCACACCGGCAAGCAAAACCATTGATCAATATGCCGACATTTTTGCTTTCACCTTATATAACATGGGTATTAAAACGCTTAAAAAGTAAGTTATTGTTAATTTAGATTACTCCCCACTACAGGGGCTTTATGTCCCTGTAGCATCTTTCAATCGGTTTCCCATCGCTACTAGATCACCATGTTGTGACACAGCTACACAATTACCCAGTTACTCATTTAATGTTTACTTCAAGTATCCATGCGATTACAATTACAAATTGTAATAATTATCATTTGCATCAATACGAGCTGTCTATGTCAAAAATAAAAATCCTGTTAATTGAAGACGATAGTACGTTAAATAATTATCTTGCCGATTTATTAGTTAAATCAGGGTATTCCGTAGAGCAATGTTTTGATGGCATCACGGGCTTAAAATTAGCTCAGTCTCAGCAATTTCATCTTATTTTGCTTGATAAAATGTTACCAAAATTAGATGGCGTATCGCTATTAAAGACTTTACGGGAAACCAGTCAGGAACCTGTAATCATGATTTCAGCAAAAGGCGCAGAAGAAGAGCGGATATTAGGTTTACAACATGGAGCAGATGATTACATTGCAAAACCATTTAACACCCAAGAATTACTACTCAGAATTGAAAGCATTCTTAGGCGTAGCCTGCTCAGCCTCACACCAAATAATGTTGCAGAAATAAATATCGATGGCCTAATGCTTAATGCCGCTAAGCAAGTGATTTACGTCAATGACCAAAAGCTTGAATGTACCACTATTCAATTTAAGTTGCTTTGGGAGCTGGTTTCACAGCAACATAAAATAGTAAGTAAAGCTGATTTATACCAAACAGTACTTAATAAAAAATTGGGCGCTTATGACCGCTCTTTAGATATGCATTTAAGCCGCGTAAGAAAAAAACTCAATGAAGCGAATTGGCTAGGGGAGCGTTTACAAACAGTACACGGAAAAGGATATTGCTTTAAATGAATCGAAAAATATTATGGAAATTATGCTTAATTATTGCGACTGGTCTAGTCGCTTTTTTTTACGTACTTGATGCGTTAACAACCCAAACAGAAGAACGAATGAGCTTTATTGCTGAACATCATCGCATTGAGTTACTAGCATGGGCTAGCGAAGCAGAACGTTTATATTTATTAGCCGAACAGACGCAATTAGAAGACTTGCTAACCTCGATACAAAAACAAGAAAATACATGGGCATCTGTCGCTGGTTTTAAAGCTATCCATATCGCTGGCGAACAACCTAAAAAGAGCATTGTCGGAGGATACCATTTTGGACGCAGTCTCGAATGGAAAATTCATTTATATTTTGAAAGTAATCCCATTATGGAATTACCTTTTGACGAAATAGATGCCAGCTTTTTGATTAGATTACCCGAGCGTATGCGCCCAGGAAGCTATTGGATAACAACGCGTTTTATGATGCAAATATTCATTCCCATGGCTATCTTAATTGCACTCTCCATATTGCTATATAGACATATTATCACGCCACTTCAACGCCTTGATAAAGCCACCTTTGCGTTTAGTGAAGGCAATTTTAATGTGCGTGTTAAAAAACATTTAGGTAAGCGTAATGATGAATTCTCACATTTAGCCGCTACTTTTGATCAAATGGCCAGTCGAATTGGCGAGTTAATATCAAATCAACGGGAGCTAATTTCAGACTTATCTCATGAGCTGAGGACACCACTCACACGATTAGATATAGCGGTTAGCAGCTTTGAAGTACAAGAGAGCAGCTACCATTTAGCGCGTATTACCAGAGAATCACAACACATTCGTAGATTAGTCGAAGATACGCTAACCTTGGCATGGTTAGACAATGAAAAACCTATCATTAAACAAGAAGATGTAGACCTAGTTGATTTACTGGATGTATTAATTGAAGATGCAAGATTTGAATACCCTGATCGAGCACTTACCCTTGATTGCCCAAGCAATGCAATCATTAGCAACAGCAGTCACAAAGCGTTAGGGCCAGCGATAGAGAATATTATTCGTAATGCATTACGGTATACACCTATTGGTCAATTGGTACATGTAGTCCTAGCACGATGTGACTCCCAATATCGTATCTGTATTATTGACCAAGGCCCAGGGATTGCTGAGCAGTACTTAGATCGAGTTTTTCATCCCTTTTTTAGGGTAGATAACTCACGTATTACTGAGAACGACAGTTTTGGCCTCGGACTAGCTTTAGCGAAGCGTCACTTACACAGCGTTAGGGCAAAAATCAGTGCAAGTAACCAAGCACAAGGCGGTTTAGTGGTTAAAATAATAATTCCCATCTCATAAATGTAACAAATGTAATAATGGTAGCTATATTTGTTACGAATAGTAATAATTCTCATTTAAATAAATAGAAATTGTTTGAGATTTAAACCATGTCATTTGTATTAACAAAAAAATCATTTTTAAAAACGCCTATCGCAAGCGCTGTGCTTGCCATATGTTGTAGTGCAAACGTTTATGCTGAGCAAATAGAAGTTGAACCTAAAGAAAAAAAGATTGAAAGAATTACTGTTGTCGGTGCCACTACCAACTCAGAAATTACGCCAGAAGAATTACAAAATTATCAAGCCAGCGATTTAGGCGATATCTTTCGTCATACGCCTTCGGTTACCGTGGGTGGCTCATTAGGCATAGCACAAAAAATCTTTGTCCGCGGTATGGAAGACTCAATGGTTAATGTAACCGTTGATGGTGCGCCACAAACAAGTACCTTGTTTCACCATATTGGTCGTGTAGCGATAGAGCCTGAACTTTTACGCAGTGTTGAAGTGCAAGCTGGCGCTGGCGAAGCAACATCAGGAATTGGTGCAGTAGGCGGGGCTATTCGTTTTAAAACAAAAAGTGCCGACGATTTACTTAACAAAGATGAAAAGTTTGGCGGTATTGTCAAAGCGAGTTACTTCACCAATGATGGTCACAAAGAAAGCATTTCTTTATTCGGTAAATTAACAGACAAAGTTGGTGTACTTGCATCGTACGTGAATGTTGACCGTAACAATATTGATGACGGCGATGGCAAAGAAATTCCGGGTACTGCAGCAGAACAAACGCTGGGTTTTATCAAAGTAAATGTAGAGCTTACTGAAAATCAAGCGTTAACCGTAAGCTACGAAAATCGTAAAGAAGAAGGTGAGTTTGGTAAACAGACTAACTGGGCGCCGCTGGAAGACGACCCATTATTTGCATCATGGGGGGAACGTGAAACTGTCGTATTAAATCATGCTTGGTATCGAAATGATTTACTAAATCTTGAAACAACTATTTATAACACAGAATCATCATTTAAACGTGAACTATACACCTGGGATGCATCAATCAAAACCACTGGTTTTGATTTACGTAATACCAGCGATATTGGTATGCACTCAATTACTTATGGTGTCGAACGAAAAGTCGATAAAGTCCATGCTCAGTCTTATGGCGATTTTGGTGGTGTTTTTGATGAAGAAGGCACAGTAACAGGTATTTATCTGCAAGATCATTGGCAACTCACAGATAACTTTTTACTTAGTTTTGGTGGACGTTATGATGCTTATGAACTTGATCATAATGGTATTGAAGCAAACTGGATTAAAGTAGATGGCACATGGGTTGTTGAGACTGATTCTGATGGTGAACCAGTAACTTCAAGCTCAGCGTTTTCAACCGAAAAACAAGATGGTTTCAGCGGCAATATCGGTTTTGAATACAGTTTTACCGACGCATTAAAGCTTTCTGCAGGTTACGCACAAGCATTGCGTGGAAGACAAGTTGCTGATGCCTTTACTGTGGGTGAGTTAACGCCTAACCCAGTTCTTACACCAGAAGAAGTGGATAACACCGAGCTTGGCTTAACATTTAACGATGGCACATGGTTATTTGAAGCTTCGGTATATTTAAGTGTAATTAACGATGTGGTATTTGATAAGTTTAAAGGTCGTGAAGGCGTATTTTACGAGAATATAGGCGATCTAGA
>Ga0105356_10003094_pt1 | contig 16446 bp, 18 predicted proteins | sample GOMGulsemesocosm_3_FD_83502 | JGI IMG/M metagenome (GOLD analysis project Ga0105356, IMG submission 83502) | Methane-oxidizing microbial communities from mesocosms in the Gulf of Mexico - GOM9D Gulf of Mexico | ecosystem: Environmental > Aquatic > Marine > Cold seeps | place: Gulf of Mexico...
AATGATGTCATGTCAAAGCAACGTAGAAACGAATTGGACTTATATAGACTTTACGCCAAAGATGATGCATTTAAACAAGCCTTTTTTGACACCATGAAAAGAATGATTAGTGCTTAAATAATATATTTTATGAAATTACTTATAGGTATGAGTGCAAAATTTGAATTTTATAATGTTGGACAAGGAACATTTTATGGTGGAGTTATTAAAAACAATCATCAAGAATTTGTTGTAGTTTATGATTGTGGTTCAGTAACAGTAGGGGCGCCTTTAACTCAACCTATTGAAAATTTCAGAAAAAGATTTAATAAAATCGATCTTTTAATTGTTTCTCATTTTGATAATGACCATGTTAATGGAATAAGAGATCTAATTACTGGTCCTGGAATGAGTGTCGAGCGAATAGTCTTACCTTATATGTCTATTATTCAAAGATTGGCTTTATTAACTAGTCAAGATAATAATGACGACTATACTCAGTTCATTTCTAACCCAACAGAATATCTACTTAATGATGATACGTTTAATGTTGGATCTATATCATATATTGACAAAGCCGAATATATTGAAGAAGAAGAGTCACATCCGTATGATGACTCTGAAGAAGTCAATGAATTAAAAGAGTTAAGTCTAAAAAAACCTGAAAACGATCCAGTTGTTAAGGAAAAGATTCTTCAAGATGATCCAAATTTAGACGATCCAAAAGTTAGCTATTTACCTTATAATTCAAGATTTACAATTGGTACGGCTTTTTGGGAGTTTGTTTTCTATCATAAAAAAACAAAAAAAGACACAGATATTACTTCATTTCAAGCGGCTGTAAAGCGCTATCAAAAATCACAAAACATTTCAACGGATGAACTATTTACAGTTGCTCGTAGAATTAAAATAAAAAAATTATATAAACAATTTATTGCTAAAGATATAAATCACTCTTCTCTTTGTTTGTTTCATGGCCCTTTATTTAATGCGAGTATTATAAGTATAGTATCGTATAAAGACGAAAGGAATAAACCACATTTAATTGATAGATGTTTTAATACTAGGCATATTAGAGGAGCTGGTACAATATTAACCGGTGATCAATTTCTAAAAAAAGATGCTGACTTCAATCCTTTTTACAACTATTTTAAAAACCGGTTAAATAAAACAAAAGTTTATCAAGTCCCTCATCATGGTTCGTTTTATAGTTGGAAAGAAATGCCTAATGAACTTAATAAGTACAATATATGTTATTATCTAATTAACCATGGCTACCAAAGAGTAAAGCATCCAGATCATAGAATACTTCACAATATTATGACTTATTCCAACTCTAATGTTATTTTAAATAATGAGAATACTAGTTTTACATATCGCATAATTGCAGGCTCAGTATAAAATAATAACAGAATATTATCTAATTAAAATGACTTTAAAAGTCAACCTTTAAGGTTGATGTCTAAATATTATTAAATAAAAAAACATGGTAACTTACACAGACATAACGGACTGGAATATCCTTATGTATCAAAACACAACTGGTAGTCGGAGTAAAAAAATTGCTGTGAACCCAGAAACAAATGATGAATATTTCTTTAAAGGTTCGAAAGAGTTATATACTGGAGAAATTCGATATCCTACTGAGTTTTGGTCTGAAATTATATCTTCTAAAATAGGTCAATCTTTGGGATTTAATATGCTAGATTACAATATTGGATACAATACAAATGATAATCAAAAAATTGGTTGTTTATCAAAATCAATGGTAAACAACTCTATAAATAAATTAACTGAAGGAAAAGCCTATTTAACAGGATATAGATCATCATATAATCCTGATAAAGATAAAAAGGACTATACTTTTCAATTCATTAGAGATACACTAATAGACTTTAATTATGGTAGTTATATTTACAATTTATTAGATATTATTGTTTTTGATGCCATTATTGGCAACTCTGATCGTCATCAAGAAAATTGGGGGATTATTACAAATTTTGAACAAACCATAAAAGAAATAGATGAGGGGTTAAAAGACCCAAAAAATAGGAGGTTTAAAAGATGGGGATTACACTTTGAAAGAGCTGTAGCCATAGTACAAGCTTTAAGGTTTAAGGAAAAATTGAAAATAAAGAAACGTGATCTAAAGATAGAGTCAGATCTGATTAGCAATAACTTTTCGCCTATTTATGATAGCGGGTGTTGCTTAGGTAGGGAATTATTAGATGTTAAAGTTGAAAAAATGATTTCTGATAAGCAAATGTTAGAAGCATATATTAAAAAAGGTGTATCAGAAATTCATTGGAAAGGCATACGTAAAAAACAAAATCATTTTGAATTAATTAAACTACTTAAAAAGGAATACTCTTCTCAAATTATATCATTAATTAAAAAAGTTCAAGAAAATTATAGTGAAGAAAAAATTATAGAAATAATCAATAATGTAGATAATAATTTGCCTGATAACTTAAAAAAACATAAATTACCTCAAAACAGAAAAGAGTTGATGGTTAAATTAGTAACTTTGCGTATAGAAAGACTACTTGAAATAGAATGAAAACAATAGGAAACATATATTTATCTTGGCGTAAAGGCAAAGGAGAGAGACGAATTATTATTGGTGAAATTCGTAGGAATATTACTGAAGGTACACGTTTCAATTATGTAACTAAAGGTGTCAAGGAAGCTCAAAGATTGGGATTTTCTATGTATGAGGGATTTCCTGATATTTCTAAAGAGTATACTGAAAACGTAATTGAAATTTTTGGTCAACGCTTAATGCGTAGTGAAAGAAACGATATTAAAGATTTTTATAACTTTTGGTTGATAAATGAAGAGTGCAAAGAAGATGATTACTATATGTTGGCATATACCCAAGGCATATTACCAACAGATAATTATGAGTTTTTAGCAGATTTTAACCCTAATAAAAAATTAGAGTTCATAACTGAAATTGCAGGTCTTTCCAAAACGAAACTTCCGGCAGATACTTTAAAAAAAGGTGACATATTGCGGTACGAAAAAGAGAAACCTGAAAACACTTTTGATAAATTTGCAGTCAAATTATTTAAAAACGATTTATTCGTAGGTTATGTAAAAACCATACATAATAAGGTTTTTCATAAATCACACAAAGATTTTACGATAAAGGTTCATCATATTGAAAAAAATGGATTTTTAAATCGTGTTTTTTTACATGTTTCTTGAATTCGGCTAGCTTTTGATTACAATATAAAATTACATTGTTTAGTTAATGCTAGTAATAATTTGAAAAGGTAATTCAGCTTCTGTACAAGCTCTATGGAAAATGTATCCGTATTACCGTTTTAGGAACGCAGAAAAGCCATTCTCTTATTCCCTAGTGACATGATAAAAGTACTAAATTTAAAAATTTTGATACTAATGACTATTATAGTATTCACGTAAACCGAATAATATCTGCTAATCATCAATGTAAATTAGGATTTGTTTCTGTTTTAGCAAACTATACTTTAAGTGACTTTATTGGTCGAGATATATTTGATTTGATTACATCATAGAATCGTTATAAATAGCTTAACTATTTTGATACTGAAATTATTATAATTAGATTCGTAATCCCTATGAAACTTACTCGATCAATTACTTTCTTTATTAGAAAACAACTTGCAAAACCTAAAATTGTTTTTGCAGTAATTGACGAGCCTATTACTTTAACTATTAAACCAACAAAATTTAAATACAAAATATGAGCAATTCAAATTCAAAACAATGGAGTTCTGCAACACCAGGATACATTATCTTTTTAGTAGATCAATCTGGTTCTATGCAACAACCGTATTCAGGAGGAAAAACGAGAGCCGAATTTACAGCACTTGTTATTAACCGAACAATAAATGAGTTAGTCAATACAAATATGGATGGGGAAAAGGTAAAAGATAGAGTCTTTATATCTATGATTGGATATGGAGGAAGCAGTTCTTTAGCAGTTGATGATATTCGTTCTGACTATTTAAGTGAGTTTGCTGACAATCCTTTACGAATTGAAAAAATAAAAAAGAAAGTCTCTGATGGCGGTGGTGGTTTAGTTGAAATTGAAGAGCAAATGCCTATTTTTATAGAACCTGTTGCAAATGGATTAACACCAATGGCAGAGGCTATGGATTTTGCAAAAGAATTAATTGAAGGTTGGTTACAGAAAAAACCTGACAACCCTGCACCAATTATAATTAATATTTCTGATGGATTACCATATACTGGAACGACTATAGATACTGACATGAATAAATCAATTGCTATTTCTAAAGAGATTATGAGCATAAACTCACAAGATGGAAATCCGTTAATTTTTAACTCTCATATTGGAGATGGAGGAACGTCATGTGGATTTGAAGAATCAGAAAATGAATTATCTGGTGAACAAGCAAAGTTTTTATTCAATATTTCAAGTAAAGTACCTGAATCATATAAACAAGCAGCAGTAAAACAAGATTTTAAAGTAAAAGCAGGATCAAGAGGCTTTGTTTCTAATGCAGACCCTGAATCATTTATCAAGTTTATAAACTTTGGTTCTTCTGGTGGTTCTGATTTAACAGCTCAAACATAACACATCAATAGATGCAAGTATTTACAACTCAAAACCCTGGTTACATTATTTTTGTACTAGACCAATCTTGTTCAATGGGACAACCATATTGTAATGGGCAAAGCTTGTCTGAATTCGCTTCTCTATTTATTAATCGAACAATAAATGAGTTGATAAATTCTAATATGAATGGAGAACATGTTTATGACAGGATTTTTATCTCAATTATCGGATATGGAGCAAATAATGACTTATATATTGATGAAATTCGTTCAGATTATTTAAGTGAATTTGCTGACACCCCTTTAAGAATTGAAAAAATAAAAAAGAAAGTCTCTGATGGAGGTGGTGGTTTAGTTGAAATTGAAGAACAAATGCCAATTTTCATAGACCCTACTTACAATAAAAGGAATGTTACAAACTCAGGGAAAGGTATGGAATATTGCATCAATTTAATAAATCAATTTCAAAGAAAACACATTGGATCGACACCTATTATTAACCATATTACAGGTGGATACCCTATTGATTTTGAAAATTTCATATTGCATTCAAGAAATATTAAAGACAAGAATAGAATTGTAATAAATACATTACTTAGTCAAAACAGTTTAAATGAATTTCCAAATATACTTGACACTCTTGAAAGTGGATTTCAGGAAAGTATATTTTATGAATCATCTTCTTATATCCCAAAAAATAGTAAAAACTCATTTAATAAATTTGGTTTTAACATTAAGAAAAACGCAAAATTAGTCACCACAAATATAAATAGCATATGTATGTTATTTGATTTTGGGTCATAAACTTATACTTAAATGGAATTAACAGTTAAAGGTTATATTACAAGTAAAAAATCTGAATTATTTTCAGACTGTGCAGACCGCTATGCTTATAATAAACACCATCATAAATTTTCAATTTCTGATGGTGTTTCAAAATCATTTTTTCCAAAATTTTGGGCGGAATACTTAGTTGAAGAATTCGTTTCAAGAGAAAAAATTGAAGATGAAACTTTTCTGCTTGAATGTCAAGAAAAATGGTTAAAAACGATAACGGAAATTGTAAACAAACCAACCGTAAAATGGTTTACCCAAAATGCTTTTAATAAAAAATCACCTGCACTTGCGACTTTTGTTGGTTTACAATTTTTCGAAAAAGAGAAAAAATGGGAAGCATCAGCACTTGGTGATAGTTTTCTTTTTTTTGTTCCAAAAAAAATGAAAACTTTTGAAGATTGCATTATACTTTCGTCAAAAAAAGAACCAATAATTTTTGACAACTTCCCTGATTATTTCAGTAGCATTGGTGAGAAGTTTAAAGGGGAAAGGGAAAATGAATCGGGAAACTTACAAGATGGCACTTTTTATTTAATGACAGATGCTCTTGCCGAGTGGTTTATAAATGAAAAAGAAAATGCAATTGGTAAAGTAGACGTTTGGCAAAATCAAAAAGATTTTGAACACTTTATTGATGAAGAAAGACAAACTGAAAAATTAGGAAATGACGACTCTGCAATTCTAATAATTAATGTCGATAAAGCTTCTGAATCTGGAATTAAATATACTGGTAATACTGTTTCAGATATTTATCAATTAAGTGAAAAACAAAATATCGAAATTAGCAAACGTGAATTTGAAATTGCCCAAAAGAAAGAAATCGAAAAAAAAGAATTACAAAGAATAGAGGAAGAAGAAAATTCTAAGGTTGGAGAAAATGAGATTTCTGAAGAACTTGAATTAGTTGTTGAAAAAGAACTTGTCAATGTAGATAACAATGAAACAGAAGAAGAAACTGTAAATAATTTGAAAGAAACAGAATCTACTTCTAAAAATGATAATCCTGAGGTTTCAAAAGAGAAAACAGAAATGAATTTAGAAGCAAAGAAAGATACTAAAGGCTTATTACAGAAAGTTGGTGATGGTTTGGTAAAAGTTGGAATTTTCATAACAGGAAGTGATACTACAAATGAAAAAGAAACTAAAGAAATAGAACCCAAACAAGAAAACTCGGAATCAAATAAAGTAGAAAAAAAAGAAGACAGTAACACATCAAAAACAGAACCTATAAAAGATATAAAACAAGAGCCAATACCTAAAGCAAAGGAATCAAAACAATCAAAAAACATAACCGATAAATTTTAAGTATGGTAAATTATCCTTCAAGGTCTGATATTGTAACTGCAATGCGTAATCCGCAGGTAAGTTTTAAATCTAATGAATAAATTGGCGGTTCAATTATTCAAAAAGGTTCTCGTGTAACGCAATATTCTGGTGGTTATACTACTGTATTTCCATTTAACACCCAAAACAGTAACAAAGTTGCAGTAAGATTATGGATTGCTGATATTGGAGATGCCAAAAGACGTTCGTCAGAAATTTCAAATTATTTAAAAAATCTTAATAATTCATATTTTGCAGGTTTTAAATATATTGATGATGCTATTCTAATTTCAGGTAATCTACACGCAATTGTAATTATGGATTGGGTAGATGGGCAAACAGTAAAAGAATACATTAATGATAATATTTCAAACGCTTCTAAATTACTTGAATTAGCAAATAGTTTTAAAGATATGATTGAGTATTTTCATAAAAATGAAATTGCTCACGGAGATTTGCAACACGGTAATATCTTAATTAAAAGTAATGGCGACTTAGTAGCAATAGATTACGATTCTATGTACATAAAGCCATTAGATGGAATGATAGACTGCATTAAAGGTTTAGAAGGCTACCAACATCCTGCAAGACAGAAAAACAAGCTAATTACACCAAAATTAGATTACTTTTCAGAGTTAGTTATATATCTTTCTTTAATCGTCTATTCTGAATATCCTAATATGTGGAGTGAGTATTACGGCACAGAAGATTTACTATTCTCAAAGGAAGATTTGGCAAATCCTCATAATTCAAAATTGATTAGTAAATTAAGTTCATCAAGTAATAATCAAATTTCAGAATTAACTCAAAAACTAAAAGAGCAATTACAACTAACCGATATTTTGCAACTTAGTCCGTTAGAAGAGTTATTGGTTAATAAACTTGAAGTATCAAAAGATAATATTTTTGATAAATGGGATAAACAACCAAATCCACCTACTAAAAAGAAAGTATCAGTACCGATTAAAAAAAGTATAACAGACAAATTTTAATGGTAAAAGCTCACTTTAATAATATCCATATTGAAATCATTAATCTGATAGAAACAGCACAAACTGATATAAAAATTTGTGTTGCTTGGTTTACAGATTTTGATATTTATTCTAAAATTGTAGCCAAACAAAAACAAGGAATAAATGTAGATGTGGTAATTGCAAATCACATTTTTAATAAAAAATCAAGAGTTGACTTCAAAGAGTTTTTAAAACATAGTGGTAAAGTAAGTTACATAGGTAATATCAATGATGGTTCACAAGATAAATTTATGCATAATAAATTTTGTATTATTGACAACTCTACAATAGTTACAGGCTCTTACAATTGGTCATTTAAAGCAAGAAGTAATGACGAGAATGTTTTAATTATAAAAAATGAACAAGAATTAGTAAATCAATTCATAGATAAATTTAACGATTTAAAACCTCAATATGGTTTTGCAATCAAAGGCAATGAAATTTCATTACAACCAATTGAAAAAATTATGGCTAAATGGGATAATAAACCTAAGGAAACAAAGAGAATAATAGTCAAAAAACATACATCAACTAACATAACTTCTAAATTCTAAAAATGGCAAATAAACAAGATATTATAACTGCCATAAAAAACCTTGACCTTTTTTTAAAAGTTCCAGAGTTAAAAGGTGCTAAAGTTCGTTTTAACAAAAATGGGAATCCTTTTGCATATGTTGGCGGTTTTAACATGGTTTTTCAACTCGAAAAAGACAATGAAAAGTGGGCTTTTAGAGTATGGCACGTTTCTATGGGAGATACTAAAAAACGCTATCAATCCATTTCAAAATATTTAGAAGAAAAAAGTCTACCCTACTTTGCAGAATTCATCTTTGATGAAAAAGGAATATTAGTAAATGGCGAATTACTGGACACCATAAGAATGAAATGGTTGGACGGTATGCTTTTTAAAGAATATGTTGAAAAACATTTAAACAGTCCTCAAATTTTAGAAAAATTAGCAAATGATTTTGCTTATATGTGTAAAGAATTACGTGAGAATGATATTTCACACGGAGATCTACAAGAAGGTAATATTTTAGTAACTGAAAATGGAGAAATTAAACTTGTTGATTATGATTCTATTTGTATTCCGTCAATTGATGGTCAAAAAGAATTGGTAACGGGTTTAAAGGGCTATCAACATCCATCAAGATTTTCAGGCAGTAAAGCATCTATTAAAGCTGATTATTTTTCAGAGTTAGTCATTTATTTATCAATTCAGATTATTGCTTTAGATTCTAAATTATGGGATAAATACCAAGTGAAAGATACACAATACTTACTGTTTACCGAGAATGACTTTACCGACTTTACTAATTCAAATATTTATAACGATATAAATGGATTATCAAAAAAAACAGACAAACTATTAGCTGTTTTATCTGAATTTATTAATACAAATAGTTATTTGAATATCAAACCATTCCCGTCTTATTTATTACCGCCAGAAATTAAATACTTCAAGGCTGATAAAGAAGTTTTAATACAAGGAACAGAAATTACAATTGAATGGGAAGTTGAAAATACGCTTGATGTAGAAATCAATAATAATATTGGAAAAGTTTTATCAAAAGACAAATTAACCATAAAACCAACGGACAATTTTGAATATATAATTAAAGCAATTGGTTTTAATGATTCCATTGAAAAGAAGTTGAATATTATGGTGTTTCCAACACCAATAATAAAATCAATTCAAGTGCCATCACCTACTATTGAAAAGGAAATGAATATTGCAATTAACTTACCTGTATTTCCAAATATAGAATTAGGTATTAATAAAATTCAAAATAGTTTAAACATTCAATTACATCCAACTATAAAAGAGCCAACTTTTACAAATCAAACACCAATCTTTAAAGAACTAGATGATGATTTTCAATTCATCAATGAAAACACAGGTTTTCTTTCAGACATAATTGGAAAAATAAAATATAAAAACAACGAAATATTAAGCAAAATCTTTAACAAATAAACATGAAAAAATTAAATCGATTCTTTTGGTGGTGTGCTGGAGCAAACATTGATATATTGAAAGATTGCCCAACAGATCATTCTAAATATTTTGGAGTTGGAGGTACAATAGTATTTACAGCCTTGATGGCAAGTTTTGCAGGAGGGTATGCATTCTTTACAGCTTTTAAAGACCCACTAACGGCAATATTCTTTGGTTCATTTTGGGGCTTACTTATTTTTAATTTAGACAGATATATTGTATCCACTATTGGAAAAGGAGATGGTACGTCAAAAATAACAAAAGATGAATGGAAAATTGCAGCACCTAGACTTTTAATGGCTTGTTTACTTGGTTTTGTAATTGCAACACCTTTAGAATTAAAAATATTTGAAACAGAAATTCAAACAAAAGTAAATATTCTAAAAATTAAAGAGGGTGAAAAAGCGAAAAATGAAGATGTGTCATTTTATGCAGATTTAGACGAATTAAAATTAAGACGGACAACTTTAGAAAGCGATATTAGTGAACTAACAAATAGCAAGAAGCAACTTACCGATAACGCGGGGGAATTTTACGCAACAAAAATTACAGAATTAAAATCACAATTGAAATTCAAACAAAAAGAATTAGAAACATCCCAAAGTAATGTAAATAGTCTTTATGGTCGATATAAATCTGCAAAAAGAGATTCACTATCATCTTCTATAATTAATTCTAGATTTTCAAAATATAAGAGTAAGGGTAAATTCCGTGATGGAGTAAAAAAAGAAAGAGACGCTTTACAATCGGAAGTTCAAAATCTAACAGAAAATCAAGGAACTGCAATACTAGATGAAGGTGAAAAAATTGATAAACAAATTGCTTTAAAAACACAAGAAGTAAAATCCATTTATAGTCAAATTCAAGATAAAGACAAAACAAAGGAGAATAAAATTAAAAGCAATAATGAAATTACAAGTAATTATAATGGCTTTGGAGCACATTTAGAAGCAATGAGTCTTTTAACAAGTGAAAAATGGTCAATGTTTTGGGCTAAATGGTTAATTACATTCTTATTTATCTTTATTGAAGTTGCGCCAGTTCTATTTAAATTAATGGCAGAAGCTGGACCTTATGATGACATTATGGACAGAATAAAACACGAATCTTCTGTTCGTGAACAACAAAGAATTTCTGATATTAATGATGAGATTAATACGTCTATAAAAATTTCTTCAGAAAAAAATCAAATTCGACTTGATGCAGAGCTCAAAGGAAATAAAGCTCTTTTGGATAAAATTGCCTCAGCACAAGCGGAGATAGCAGAAATAGCGGTCGAAAGATGGAAAGAAGAGGAAATGAAAAAACTAAATTTAGGTGTTTCTCATATAATAACTTCAAACCAAATAAATCAATCTACTAATGAAGAAGAATAGTATCATAAAAATAGTACTTGCAATTCTTTTCTTCCTTTGTGTAATTGATATGCCTTATGGCTTTTATCAATTTGTAAGATTTATTGCATTAATTGGTTTTGGAGTATTAGCCTTTAAAGCTAATGAAAACAACAATAGAATAGAAATGATAATTTATATTGCTTTAGCAATTTTATTTCAACCATTATTAAAAATTTCTTTAGGCAGAGATCTATGGAATATTATTGATGTAATTACAGGAATTGCATTGATACTAAGTTTATTTATAAAATCAAAACAGAAATGAATTCAGAAGTAAAGAATAAATCAAATGGTAAAAACATTCTAATTGTACTTTTAGCCCTCACAGTTATTGGTATTTTATATAGTTGTTATACTAAACAAAGTTCGTTAAAAAATGAGTATACAGAATTACTTAACCTTAAAAATGATATTGATGATGACAATAAAAAACTAAAAGAAGATATCGTTACACTTGAATCAGAATTAGAAGAACTAAAATTTGGTGTTCAAAACTTGTACTCAGATGCATTGAACTTTTATAAGATGAAGGATTTCGTAAGATCTAAAAGAAAAATAGAATTACTGAATCATAAACATCCAAATGCAATAGAAACAAGTAAAGCCGAAAAAATGCTACCCAAAATTAATGAAGAAATTCTTTGGGCTATAATACAAACCTCTGATAATTTATCCTATGTAAATGAATATTTAGAAACATATACTACTGGAAAATATCGTTTGAAATCTGAACAAAAAAAACGAGAAATAATTTTTAAGAATGATAAAAACGCATTTGATAACGCAAAAACACAAAACACAATAACTACATTTAATACCTATTTAGAAACATACCCAAATGGTGAATTTAATTATAACGCTAAAATTAATATTAATCGTATAAAAAAGGAAAATGAAGAAGCTGCTTATAATCAAATAAAAAACTCTAACTCAGTTTATAAACTTAACAATTTCCTAGAAGACTATCCAAATCATTGGAATAAGTCAAACATAAAACAACGTATCATCAATTTTGAAATTGACGAAATCACAAGGAATTCAAAGACTGGTAAAATGCCAACTTTTTCACAAACGAATTACGGAAATTATTCTACTAATTCAAATGTTACAATAACAAATGACACTGGTTATGAATTAATTTTACGTTATGGTGGACCTACCACAAAAAAAATAATAATTCAACCAGGAAGGACTTTATCAACCTCTTTAACAAGTGGTCAATATAGGGTTACAGCAACTGCAAATGGAATGAACTATTCAGGAAATGAAAACTTAAATGGTAATTATACATCTTCTTTCTATATTACTTCTTCTTCAAAAAGTTATTATTAATAATAAAAGCTTATATTGAAATAAACTACAATTCTAAAAGAACAAATGAAAACAATGCTATTAACATTATCAATGTTATATTTTGGTATATTAAATTATACAGAATCTCCCTCTAATTTTGAATCTAAATTATCTAATATTATAATGGAGTTTAGACATGAAATATTAAACTTAGATAAATGTGAAAACTTAATGCAATCTACGGAAAGTCTAATCAATGAGATTGAAGAATCAATTGAAAACAAAGAAGAATATACTTTAAGTGAACTACTGGAGTTAAAAAACATTAAAATTGAAGCAGAAGCAATCGAACAATTAATTTCTATTCTTGGGATTAATACTCATCACACTATGACCGTTAAAGAATTTGAAATAGCGAATAAAAAGGTTAATCTAAGCATAAGTAATGAATTCAACGAAAAATACTGTGTAGAAATAATAAAAGTTAGACTGAATGACTATGTTAGTTATATTGTGAAAAATAATTCTCAAAAAAACTTTAAAATATCATATAAATGGATTGGAAAAAGTATTACTGGGACAGTTAGTGGAAACGGGAATTTTGGTCTTTCTAAACAAAGTATGCGACATCTTTATGACAACAGAGAGAATATTTCATGTAAAAACATCACAATCAAAGAATTAAACTGTAAAGAGTATTAATAAATGAAAAGAATACTGTTTTTTATTACCACACTCCTTCCCTTAGTAACATTTTCACAAATAACTGCTAATGGGCAAGTTTCTGCGGGCGATTCAGTTCAAATTAACATCAGTTCGGTAACTCCAATAGAGTTTCCTATAATTGAAGTTTTATTTAGAGCTGAGAACTTAAAAAAATATCCTTATTGGGGACTAGAGAAAACTGACATTAAAGTACTAGAAAAAAATGTTAATTGTGAAGTCATTAGCTTACGTCATTTTTCAGAACGCGAGCCTATAAATATTTCAATTGTAATTGATCACTCAGGTTCAATGTTTGGCAGTTTTATTGATTATCTTACTTATTATGATAACGACACTAATAAAGTGTTTGAAGCCAATATGAATGGAACATTACCTCCACTTGCAAGTCCTTTGAATAATGCTGTACTCGCCGTGAAGGGGTTTCTTGAGAATTTTGAAAATGGAAAAGATAAAGTTGGATTGTATGCTTTTAATGATAAAGTTGATGTACATATCTCCCCAACCTATGATATTAACAACCTAAACACTTCACTTGACTCATTGGAACCAACAGGGTCAACTGCTTTTTTTGATGCTGTTTATATGGCTACTGAAAGTTTGATTGAACTTAAAGGTATAAATGTAGTTATTGCTCTAACTGATGGGCAAGATAACTCTTCAAAAAAGCATTCGAGTGAAGTAATTTCTCTAGCTAAGGAAAATGACATACCTATCTATTGTATTGGTTTGGGAGATGCAATGCCAGATACGCTTCAGATTCTTGCCGACTCTACTAATGGATACTACGCCTACACTAATAAATCATCAGCACTTGATTCTATTTACATGCTTTTGAATAGGAAAATATTAGCCTATTATTTAATGACATACACCTCTCCTAATTGGAGTTCTTTAGATGCAGATAGAGAATTATCTATTCAGTTTAATCAAAATGATATATATACGGTAGATAATACTTTGGAATTTAGATTACCTGAAAAAGTAATCACTTATCTTCAAGAAAAAGAACAAATCGAATTTCAATACTTAATAGGCGGAATTGCAGGCGGCTCTGTATTAATTTTAGGATTAACATTCTTTTTAATATACAGGAAACGAGAAAAAAAACTGGCGATTAAAAAACTTTATCCGAACCCTGGAAATGGAAATTGTTCATTAGAAATTGAATTAGGTTCAAATAATGATGTCGATTTAATTATTAATGATTTTCAAGGAAAAGAAGTTTACCAAGAAAAAATAACGAATGGTGGTTATATGAAAATTAATTTCTCTCATCTTATAAAAGGCAATTATATTTTATTTCTTCAAGGTGAAAACGAAAAATCAGAAACAAAAAAATATATTAAATTTTAATAACTAAAAGGTTACTGATAAATACCCGACCTGGTACTTATTTACAAATAATCAAAAAAAACACATATACTTTGTTACATCACTTTATTTTTATAGTTCATTCAATCTTAGGACTCGGACAATCAGTTCCTGATAGTTTGTTATTGAATTATGTCACAGTAACTAACTACGTGAATAAACCATATATTCCTTGCTCTAACACTAACCAAATTGTAAATCATCATAACTATTCCCTTTCTTATAATGAAACAGCTGAGCAAGCTGAATGGGTATTCTATAAATTGACGAATTCAATTAGCTCGTCCAATGAAATTAATAGAACCAATGATTTTAGAGAAGACCCATTCATTAAAACAGGTTCATCATCTACTGAAGATTATTCCCATTCCGGTTACGACAGAGGACATCTAGCTCCAGCGGGCAGCATGAAAACAAACTTAGAAAGTATGAGTGAAAGTTTCTACATGAGTAATATTAGCCCTCAAACACCTGGATTTAACAGAGGTATTTGGAAAAGACTTGAAGGAAAAGTACGCTACTGGGCCAAAGATAATGACTCTATTTTGGTTGTAACAGGTCCCATTTTAGATTCTCCTATCGATACAATAGGAGCTAACCAAGTTTTCGTACCCCGAGCATTTTATAAAACATTATTAGCGTTCAAAGATGGAAAAGCCAAGGGAATCGCCTTCGTACTACCTCATGAAAAAAGTGACAAATCGCTTTACTCATTTGCAACATCTATTGATTCAATAGAAGCGTTAACAGGTATAGATTTTTATTGTAATTTAGAGATTGAAAATTACCAAAAAATTGAAAGTAATATGAGTATTAAAGATTTTATTTTAAAATGAAAGTAGCTGTCTCAATAATATTGTCCGTTTTTGTCCTGTTTTCTTGTGGAAATTTAAATTTCACTGATGGAGAACTGTGTGCTGATGTTAAATTATATAACCCAACTACAGGCACGCATTCTTCTTATATTTTAAATGTAGAAGTGGAAAATAATAAATTAATAAAAATATATTGGCCCAATGGTGGATGGTTAGATGATAGTCACTTTTCTCCTCCCCAAATAAACAAAAATGGTTGGTGTAATTTTACAAGTGATAAAGAAAAGGAATATGAAATTCAAATAACTGATGAACCTTGTATTTTTTAATTATATTAAAACAGGACTATAAATGGCAATAGTAATTTAATTTATGAACTCAGACAGAATATACATCACAGGACTTAATGGAACTGAAAAACAGGGGTTGGGACTTTACCTTAAGGAAGAGTATGGCTTTGATGTTATATCGTTAAATGATGAGTTCAACCAAAATACATTTGAATATAAAATAAAAATAATTACTGAGAAAATACCAAATGCTAAAATAGTAATTGCAACCTCTTTTGGGGCGTATTTATACTTGAATAGTTTAATTACAAACAACAGTAATATTAATGTATTATTACTTTCTCCAGTTTTAGGAATTTCATTTTCTCAGAATGGTGGACGACTTCCTCCAAACCTTAGTAAATTCATAAAGAGTATAAAATCAAAAGGATTAAATATACCGGATAATATTAAAATTATATCAGGCTCAGAAGACAAAATATGCGCAACAGAAAACATTGATTTCTTTAAAAAGTTTTATCCACACATAGAGGTAAATTTAATTAAAAATCAAGGTCTTCTATAAGTCATGAAATTATTAATACAGCAATTCAGAATATCATTCAAAATGAAAAAAAATTGGAGTAAACATTGGGAGTAAATATTTGCTGAGTTTTGCATCAAAATGTTTACTCTTGTAATTTCAAAACCCTTGAAAACTCTATAAACACAGATAAATATATCTTTTCATAACCCGGAGGTCTCGGGTTCAAATCCCGATTTCGCTACTAAAAAATTCAAGTTTAACGACTTGAATTTTTTTTGTTTTATACTTTTTTGGTGCAATTTTAACCCTAA
>Ga0105356_10003095_pt1 | contig 16441 bp, 10 predicted proteins | sample GOMGulsemesocosm_3_FD_83502 | JGI IMG/M metagenome (GOLD analysis project Ga0105356, IMG submission 83502) | Methane-oxidizing microbial communities from mesocosms in the Gulf of Mexico - GOM9D Gulf of Mexico | ecosystem: Environmental > Aquatic > Marine > Cold seeps | place: Gulf of Mexico...
CCCCTGACCGATGATGACTCGCTGATGTTGCGCATCAGTGGTCAGCAGGAAACCCGCGATGGTTATTTAAATAATCTCACCCCAGGTGCTGACGATCTGGAAGATCGCGATGCGCTGAACCTGCGCACCCAATTATTGTATCTGCCGACCGATGATCTGGAAGTGTTGTTGAGCATTAACTACTCCACCGATAAAGGTGCGGGTCAAGGCCAGGTGGCCCTGGGGGATTATCCCGTTGATGGCGCACCGATTAACGCTCTGATTGCTGCTCAGTCTGCGCCGCAGAATCCAAGTGATCCCTGGGATATTCGCACCAGCGGTCTTGCCAAGCAGGACAATGATCGCCAAGGAGCAACCCTGTCAGTGGATTGGGATCTTGGCGATGTTACCTTAAAATCCATCAGTGCTTGGCAGAAGAATGTCGTGGATTCCTTGGCGGACGGAGATTTTTCTTCGGCTGATGTCATCAATGAAAATCGCTATCAGAGCAGTGAGCAATATTCCCAAGAGCTTCAGCTGAGCTCAGCCGGTGACGGACCTTGGGAGTGGGTTACCGGTCTCTATGCGATGGCTGAAACATCCGATGTGGATTTTTGGTATACCGATAAAGGTCAGGGTTTGTCGAACTTTTTTCCTACGATTGATGTAGGCCTTGCCGACCCTTCTTATTTCGGCAATAAAACCTCAGTGGACAGCGATTCACTCGGGGTTTTTGGTCAGACTTCCTACCGGGTGACCGAGGAGTTTAAGTTGACGGCAGGCTTGCGCTACAGCAAGGACAAAAAGTCGGCTGATGTTTTACGCAAAAGCTTTTTCGCTCAACAGGGGGATGTTTTCCAGAAAGAGGGCAGCTGGAGTGCGGTTACCTGGAAGTTGGGTGCTGACTGGTGGGTGACCGAAGACAGTATGCTTTACGCCTCTGTGTCCACGGGTTTTAAGTCCGGTGGTTTCCTGCAGAAAAAGAGCGATGAACCTTACGATGAAGAAGAAATTTTGGCCTGGGAAATAGGTTCAAAAAACCGTTTCTTCGACGATCGTTTACAGGCCAATGTCAGTGCGTTCTTTTATGAATACACTGATATGCAGCTGCGTACGATTCGTGATCTGACGAGTGTGGTAAGCAATGCCGGTGAAGCGGAAATCAAAGGCCTTGAGCTAGAGTTGTTGGCGCGTCCTCTTGAAGCTCTGGAGCTGAGTGCGGCGCTGGCCTATACCGATGCCAAGTTTACCAGTTACAGCGATGATGATCCTTTGGATGGCCTCGCCAATACACCTTTGGATCTGTCAGGTAATGACTTAGCTCGTTCACCGGATTACACCGCCAATATCTCAGCGGCCTACACCTGGCAGCTTGCATGGGGTTCTCTGACCTCAAGTGTGAACTACTACTGGTCCGATGAGGTGTATTTCAGTGCCTATAATCGTAAGGACGTTGACTATCAGGACAGTTATCAAAAGACCGATGTTAACCTAACGTTTAACAGCGCCGACCAGATCTGGTATGTCAGCCTGGTGGCTCGCAACCTGGAGAACGCCGAAGTGGCCAGTAATATCTCAACCAACAGCTCTCTGGGTGGTTTGCATCGTGTTCAGTGGCAGGCGCCACAGACCGTAAGTCTGACAGCGGGTTACCACTTCTAATATAAACGTCGCTTCATGGATGTAAAAAGGCACAGTTTCAGGAGGGAGCTGTGCCTTGTTTTTATTTGGGCCTTGCAGGGTCACTGAGTATTTGGAAAGTTATATGCGATATAAGAATTCAGTTTCAATATGGGCGGCAGTGTTTGGATTATCAGTGGCGGCTATGTTGCCGGTGTTTGCACAGGCCGGCACTGATTTTTCCGAGAAAGCCAGCCTCGATAGTACCGCTCTAGAAAGGGCCGTTGCAACGAAGACCAGTACAGCTCAACCCAATATTATTGTGATATTTGCCGATGACCTGGGTTACGGCGATATCGGGACTTTTGGTTCGCAAACCATTAAAACTCCCCATATTGATCGCATGGCCGCCGAAGGCGCCCAGTTTGATCAGTTCTACGCCGCCTCTCCTGTGTGCACGCCGTCTCGCGCCGGATTCTTGACCGGACGTTATCCGATTCGCCAGGGCATACATGAGGTGTTTTACCCGGAAAGTTTTCAGGGCATGGATCCGCAAGAGGTGACCATTGCCGAAATGTTAAAACAGGTGGGTTATAGCACCGGTCTGGTGGGCAAGTGGCACCTTGGGCATCACGATAAGTTTATGCCCTGGAATCAGGGCTTTGATGAATTCTTCGGTTTGCCTTACAGCAACGATATGGGCGGTCTCTATTACTTCAGGGATCAGGATATTGACTTCGCTGAAGTCGATCAGCGCTACATGACCCAGACCTACACTGAGGAGGCGCTGCAGTTTATCGAAAAGCATCAGCAAGAGCCGTTTTTTCTCTATCTTGCACACAACATGCCCCACGTACCCATCTATGCATCGCCAGAGTTCGAGGGCAAGTCTGATGGCGGCCTCTACGGTGATGTGGTTGAAGAGTTGGACTGGAGTGTGGGACAAATACTTAATCGTCTAGATGAGCTTAAACTTTCCGACAATACCCTGGTTATTTTTACCAGCGACAATGGTCCCTGGCTGTTAATGGGTGAGCGCGGCGGTTCGGCAGGAAAATACCGAGGCGGTAAGCAATATACCTTTGAGGGTGGTATGCGTGTTCCGACCGTCGCCTACTGGCCCAGCCAGATTTCAGCGGGCAGTCGGCCAGAGGGCATGGCAACCATGATGGACTGGATGCCCACCTTCGCCACCCTGACAGGTGCTTCCCTGCCCAGCGACAGACCCATCGACGGCAAAGACATCAGCGGCCTGCTCCTTGGTACGGGTGAGCGGGAAGATCAAGAGCTCTTCTACTATATGAATGGTGAGCTGCGTGCTTATCGCAGTGACGAGTGGAAATTGAAGCTGCCTTATGAAGGCAAGGGCGGACTGCTTTCTCTGTTCCATCGTGGCTTTCTGCCTGGGCATGAGCTGTTATTGTTTAATCTCAAAGATGATCCAGAAGAGCGCAACAATCTGGCGGCGCAGCAACCTGAAAGAGTGGCGGCAATGCTGGCAGCAATTGATGCGTTTAAGCTGTCATTGGGTGAGGTGCCCGAGGCCAAAAAAACCGGTAAGAATATGGATTTTGGTCCCTACATCCGCTTGTCGACGACACTGGCGATTAGAATTCTGCTGGCCTTTGTGGCTACTGTAGTTCTCGTTTGGTTGTCGGTACGTTTTATTCGCCGGCGCATGGGGCGTTCGCAATGATTCTCCCGCAAAGCTCACCCTGGCAACCCCAGGCTGGATACTGCAGTAATCGCTAAAATTGCAGGCACCGTTAACAAGCGACGGGCATCCCAAACAAACGAGGGGCCGCTGGCCAGCAATACCGCTTATGAATAAGCACTTAGGAGAAGTTTGATGAAACGTCTATTTACCTTGGGGCTGCTGTTATCTCTGTCGGCCATCACCCAGGCGGCCGAGCGCCCCAATATCCTCCTGTTGATGGCGGAGGATCTCAGCCCTCGCGTTGGCGCTTTTGGGGATAAGGTTGCCATTACACCCAATATCGACAAGCTCGCTCAGCAGGGTGTGCGTTACACCAATACCTTTACCGCTGCCGGGGTCTGCGCCCCGAGCCGTGCTGCTGTTATTTCTGGCATGTATCAGCAGAGTTTTGGCGCTCAGCATATGCGAGCTTACAAGGAGGGACCTGCCAAGTATTTCACCGTGCCGCCAAAAGAAATGAAAGCGTTTCCCGAGTTGTTAAGGGCCGAGGGTTATTACACCTTTAACAGCAATAAACTCGATTACCAGTTCAGTAACGTGCGTTCAGGTTCTGGGCCATTTACCGTCTGGGACGCCGATGTTCGAGGTGATGTCGAGTTTGACGAGCTGCCCGCCGATCAACCATTTTTTGGCTACCTCAATTTTCTCGGTACCCACGAGAGCGGCCTTTTTCCTCGCAATGTACTGCCCCGCAGCCTCACCCATTTTGTCGGTCAGGTGATGCATACTGCTCTGCACTGGAACACCGAAGATCAGGTCTCCCTTGACGAGGTAGAGGTGCCGCCCTACTACCCTGACACGCCGGTTGTGCGTAAAGACATCGCCCGTCAATACAACAACCTGATCACCGTGGATCGGCAGGTGGGTGATATCCTGGCGCAGCTCGAAGCCAGTGGTAAAGCCGATAACACGATTGTTATCTGGACTACCGATCACGGCGATGGACTGCCACGGGCCAAACGTGAACTCTATGACTCAGGTATTAAGGTACCGATGATTATCCGCTGGCCAGAAAAGTACCGGCCCGCCACCGCCGTGCCGGGCAGTGTGGATGAACGACTGATCAGCTTTGTGGATCTTGCCCCGACCTTTCTGTCGCTTGCTGGCGCCTCTCTGCCCGATTTCTTACAGGGTCAGGTGTTTGCCGGTAACGACGAGGCGACGCCGCGCCAGTATGTCTATGCCGCCCGCGATAGGCTCGGTAACGTTTCTGACCGACAGCGTTCAGTGCGCGACAAGCGTTTTAAATACATTCGCAGCTTCAATCCAGCGCCCGGCGGATTTCACCTCGATTATCGTGATGATCTGGATATCATGCAGGAGTTATGGCGTCTGCTGGATGCTGGCGAATTAAACGAGGTACAGCAACAATGGTTTTCACCTCGCCCAGCTGAAATGTTGTTTGATACTCAGAGTGATCCCCATGAGATAAACAACCTTGCCGAAGATCCGGCTTACGCCGCTGAACTGCAGAGATTGCGTGCAGCCTATGAGGTTCATCGCACAGAGGTTGTTGATCTCAGCGATGACAGCGAAGCGCTGATGGCCGAGCGCTTCTGGCCAGAAGGCAAAGAGCCGCTAACGGCTATGCCCAGCCTTCAATTAACGGACTCCACCATGACAGCCAGTTGTGCAACTGAGGGGGCCTCTATTGGCTATCGCCTCAACGGCGAGCGCTGGCACTTGTATACCGACCCGCTGCGCCTGAGCGCCGGTGATGAGGTTGAAGTTAAGGCAGTCCGTTATGGTTGGGCCGAGAGTGATAGCGTTGAACTAAAGTTATAGGGTTTCTACTGACCGCAATGGCGTGAGACGTCACGCCATTGTTGTTTTTACACCGTCAAGAAACCGCCCTGAGTTAGACTTTATAAATAACTTTATTAGCTAATTTATCTATATTTTAATTACTCTTTAATCTAACCAATAATTTGTTTATTTCTCTTTTTTTGACTTTGAATCCTGATGTGTTTTTCATAAGGAAACAGACAGCAATTGAGATAGTTGGATAGGCGTTCATATCAAGCATTAGACTTTTAGCTATAATATTGTCAAGTATCGAATCTCCCTGTGAGGTGCACGATTTGAACTACTTGATTATATTGTTGTGCCTCTTGTTGCCCTGTGCGGCAGTGTCAGACACGCTTATTTTTTCAGTGTTTGATCATAATCCACCAAAAAACATTGAGTCTCGTCCTCTTTATGCCGCGATCAGTTCAGCGTTGGCCAGCAATGGCCACACGATGAAGGTTATTTACCAACCACTGAAGAGAGCGGTAACAAGTGCAGCAAATGGCGATGTGGATGGCGTTATATTTCTTCCTGCAAGTTTGTCTAAAAGCTTTCAGTCTCTTGTATTGGTCGATTATCCACTCGCCACCGTATCCTTTTACCTCTTCACTATGAATAATGAATTAGGTGCCGAAAAATTTGATTGCAAAAAAGTGATCGGCTTATACAGTGGCCATGATGATGTTTTGAAATCAACGCCTTTTATGGCCGAGTGCGCCGCGACAGTAAAGCCGAGGATCGTTAATCACCCGGTGCAATTAGCAAAGATGTTGCAGGCGGGCAGGCTGGATTATTTGTTCGCGCCGAAGGCTGTTCTGCCTCATATTGAATCGAAGGTATCCAGTAAAATTTATCCTGAAAAGTGGTCTAGGTATGATTTAGATGTTTTCATCTACCTGCATGAAAGAAATAAAAACCTGGCACCTCACTTGGCCAACTCTCTAAGAATGGTGTTACAGGGATTAAATGATCAATGACCCGCCCCGCCTATATTTACAATGCCAAGTCCTTAACCAATTAATTTGAAAAGAATCATGCTGTTCGGCCTCAGCATGTTGAATGTTTCGACGGCTAGACCGCCGCCGTGAGGTTTCGTATTCAAATTGTCTTGTCTTGTCCTTGCAGCCTCTGCCTAAGCATCAGAAGTATCTCCCTGTTATCAACAAAATTCCTGAATCGGTACCTTTGTCCAGCCCAGTAACTCTTTATGTCGGCGCGCCAAGATTTTTATGTCCCGCTGATGTGTCTGAATTTGTGATTGCCGTGACTGTATAGGACAGTGAACCCTTGCTCTGGTTCGGTATCATCATGTCTATGGAAAACGGGCATTTATCTCGTTTAAAAAATCTTTTCAATCAATAATTGATTTTTCATAAATCGGGATCACATAACCCCGATCAACTCATTAGGGTGACAGATATGAAACGTTGGAACAGCTGGGGCAGTGAAAACACTCAATCGGGTGCCAAGATAGGCCCTGCGGCCGTTGGTTTGCTGAAGCAATTGGTTGGCGAAGGGCAGTGTTTGGCTGATGCCACAATGGAGCAGGTTGTTGCCAGAGTACCGGCTTCGCGTCTGCCAGAACACCGATTAATTAACCTCGACCCTGAAGTGCGTTTGCGTCACGCCCGCGGTCAGAGCCTTCCCGATTGGTTGGCGCTGCGCAGTGGTGACGTGGGTGTGTTCCCCGATGGAGTGGCCTTTCCGGAAAACGCACAAGAAATACGAGAATTGCTGAGCTTTGCCCGCGAGCAGAATGTCAGTGTTATTCCATACGGCGGTGGTACTTCTGTCGTCGGCCACATTAACCCGCTTGAGGGCGAGCGCCCGGTACTGACCATCGCCATGGCCCGTATGGATAAGTTGATGGCACTGGACAAAGACAGCCAGATTGCCACCTTTGGTGCTGGTACCCCCGGCCCATTGGTAGAGTCCCAGCTCAAAGAGCAGGGTTATACATTGGGACATTACCCACAATCCTGGGAGTTCGCCACCATCGGTGGGTGGGTCGCCAGCCGCTCCAGTGGTCAGCAGTCTCTGCGCTATGGCCGTATCGAACAGTTGTTCGCCGGTGGTAGTTTCGAGACGCTTCAGGGCACTCTGGATCTCCCTACCTTTCCAGCGTCATCGGCCGGTCCGGATATCCGCGAAATGGTTTTAGGCTCTGAAGGGCGGATGGGAATTATTTCTGACGTCAAAGTACGCGTATCGCCTATCGCAGAAAAAGAAACTTTCAACGTTGTGTTTTTCCCAAGCTGGGACGCTGGCGTTCAGGCTGTTCGAAAGCTGGCTCAACAACGCATCCAACTGTCAATGATCCGCCTGAGCAATGCTGTGGAAACTCAGACGCACCTGAGCATGGCGGACAACCGCGAAGAGATTGCCATGCTGGAAGAGCACCTCACAGCCAAGGGCGCCGGTGACGAGCGAGTGATGATGACCTATGGCTTAACCGGCAGTGAAGCACAGTATCAATCGGCACAGGAGTTTGCGCTGGCCATCAGCGACGAATTCGGCGGTGTAGACACAGGGACTTTATTGGGTGACCACTGGGCAGGTAACCGTTTTAAAGGGCCCTACCTGCGCGAGCCTTTGTGGCAAGCGGGTTACCTAGTTGACACCATGGAAACCGCTGTCAAGTGGGCCGATGTTACAACGACACTCGATGCTATCGAAGCTGCCATCGCCAATGCCCTCAGTGATGAAGACGAGAAAGTTCATGTCTATACCCACCTCTCCCATGTTTACGGGCAGGGCTGCAGCCTCTACAGCACGTACCTTTTTCGCCCTGGCACGAACTACGCGGAAGCCTATAAGCACTGGCAGAAATTAAAAGCCGCGGGCGCCGAGCAAATTGTGAAATGTGGCGGCACCATCAGCCACCAGCACGGGGTGGGTTACGACCATAAACAATACCTGCCGGCCGAAAAAGGTGAGCTGGGTATTGCGGCTATACAGTCGCTCTGCGAACTGTTCGATCCAGAGCAGCGGATGAATCCAGGTAAATTGCTCTAGCCCCAGTTTTAACCGTAATTAAATGTCGTTTTAACAAGTGTTTTTCCCGCTTGTTATTAACGACTGGGCGCTTACCGCATCAACAGGAGAGGCCGTTTTGTATAGCGATCGTGAGGAGCTCTGGCAGACACTGTCACAGAGCGAAAACAAGCCGTGGGATTTGATTGTTGTCGGCGGTGGCATCACCGGCGCAGGCGTGCTGCGTGAGGCAGCGCGACAGGGTTTAAAAACCCTGTTAATTGAGCAGCGCGATTTTGCCTGGGGCACCTCGAGTCGCTCTTCGAAAATGGTGCACGGTGGATTGCGCTATCTGGCTCAGGGTGACTTTAAGCTCACTCGTCACTCCCTGCAGGAACGTGAGCGTCTGCTGGATGAAGCGCCCGGTCTGGTCGAACGTATGGGTTATTACATGATGATAAAACGCGGCCAATTCCCCGGTCGCCTGGTCATGACTATGGTGTTAAAACTCTACGATTTAATTGCCGGGGTAAAGGATAATCGCTACTGCAATCTGCAAGCGGTTAACGCGCTCTTCCCAGGTATAAATAACAAGCACCTAAAGGGCGCCTGCTATTACACAGATGCGGTCACCGATGATGCAAGGCTGGTGTTGCGGGTATTACAGGAGGCTGCAAGGGCGAGTGAAGAAAACGCAAGCCCTGTGCATTCGCTCAATTACGCCAAGGTGAAAAAATTGCTGCAGAGCAACGGCCAAGTTAAGGGTGTGCTGGTCGAAGATGTAGAAACCGGACGCACTCTGGAGTTGAACGCCTCTGTGGTGGTCAATGCCACCGGTACCTGGGCGGACCGTTTAAGAAACGAAGTTAATCCAGAGCAGCGGGTGCGCCCTTTACGTGGTAGCCACCTAGTGCTTCCTCGCCAGTGTTTGCCGGTCGAGGGGGTTGCAACGCTGTTCCACCCCAAGGACAAGCGGCCAGTGTTTATCTTTCCCTGGGAAGGAGCAACGGTGGTGGGTACCACGGACCTTGATCACAATCAGAATTTGGACAGTGAGGCGAGCATTTCGACTGAGGAGATCGACTATCTGCTTCAGGTCGTCAATGATCAGTTTCCGCAATCGCGTATTTCCCAGAATGAAATTATTGCTACCTATGCAGGTGTCAGGCCGGTTATCGGTTCGGAAAAATCGCGGGATCCGTCCAAGGAAAGACGCGATCATGCCGTGTGGAGCGATAACGGATTGATTACCGTCAGCGGCGGAAAGTTGACCACGTTTCGATTGATAGCACGGGAGGTGATCGCCAAGGCTTTGCCCAGACTTGCGGGGCAGGGGAGTGATTTATCCGTAGCCAGTGCCGACGAACGTGTCTTCAGTTTACCGACCCAGACAGCAGAGCAATTGATGCCAGAGGATAAAGTTCGCGCGCAGCGTTTGCTTGGACGCTACGGAGATAATGCCGCCAATATTCTGGAAAAAACGAGTTTTAAAGATCGAGAAAAAATCGCTGCTACCGAATATTGCCTGGCTGAATGCCGATGGGCGGTGAGGAATGAAGCGGTGATACATCTTGATGATCTGTTACTGCGCCGGACCCGTATTGGGTTATTACTGAGAAATGGTGGTGTAGAAATATTCAGTGCTCTTAAGCAGATATTTGCTGAGGAGTTGAACTGGACTCCGGATCGCTGGGAGCGCGAGCGGCTGCGTTACCTGGATATTTGGCAGCAACATTACTCTTTGCCAAATGCAAAGCCATTGTCCCCCAGAGGTAGAGTGTGATGCAAAGTCTTAAGCAAGAGGCCGGGAAAGAGCAGCAACAGAAATATATTCTGGCTCTGGATAATGGTACCCAGAGTGTTCGGGCACTGTTGTTCGACCTCGAGGGTCAGCTGGTTGCCAAGAGCCAGGTGATGATTGAGCCCTATGTATCGGAACAACCCGGCTGGGCCGAACAGAGTGTCGATTACTACTGGTCGTCCCTCTGTCAGGCCTGCCAGCAGTTGTGGCCCAAGCTGGATGTGCCCAGGTCGGCGATCGCCGCGGTGAGCTTGAGTTGTCAGCGGGGCACGGTGGTCAATCTTGATCGAGACGGTAAACCCCTGCGTCCCGCCATTACCTGGCTGGATCAGCGCATGGAGGACGACCTGCCGGATATGGGCGCCTGGGATCTGTTGTTCGCCGCCGTTGGCCAGCGTGCGGCTGTGCGTCATTTTCAGGCACAGGCGGAAGCCAACTGGATCAGCCGCCGACAACCAGAAGTCTGGGCTAACACCCACAAGTACCTGCTGTTGTCCGGTTTTCACAGCTTCCGTTTGACCGGACGCTATGTGGACTCAGTGGCCAGTCAGGTGGGGTATCTGCCCTTCGATTACAAGCGCCAGCAGTGGGCTGGCGATAGAGACTGGCGCTGGAAAGCCCTGCCGGTGCGGCGCGAGATGTTACCCGATCTGGTGAAGCCGGGTGAGGCACTGGGGGTTATTACCCAGCAGGCAGCTAAGGAAACTGGAATACCCGCCGGTTTACCACTGATCTCAGCGGGATCGGACAAGGCCTGCGAGGTGTTGGGGGCCGGCTGCCTGAAAACCAATATGGGCAGTTTAAGCTACGGCACCACCGCGACCTATAATGTCACCAGCGAACGTTACATTCAGGCGAGCCCTCCATTACCACCCTATCCGGCAGGTTTGCCGGATGCCTACAACGCCGAGATTATGATTCAGCGAGGTTATTGGATGGTCAGTTGGTTTAAAAAGGAGTTTGGCCAAAGAGAGCAGCGCCTGGCCGATGAGCAGGGCGTGGCGCCGGAGGTTCTCTTTGATGAATTGTTGGAGGCGGTACCACCTGGCTCGATGGGATTGGTGCTGCAACCCTACTGGTCTCCCGGTGTCAGTAAACCTGGCCCGGAAGCCAAGGGGGCGATTATTGGGTTCGGCGATGTTCACACCCGGGCGCATATCTACCGGGCGATTATCGAGGGGCTGGCCTACGCACTGCGCGCTGGCAAAGAGAGTGTGGAAAAACGTACCGGCACTCAGATTGAGACGCTCAGGGTTTCGGGCGGTGGTTCGCAGAGTGACCAGGCGATGCAGATTACTGCGGATGTTTTTGGTATTCCCGCCGAGCGGATTCACACCCATGAGGCATCAGGCCTGGGGGCGGCGATCAATGCGGCTGTAGGTGTGGGCCTGTACGCTAGCTATGAGGAGGCGGTTGCACACATGGTGCATCAAGGTGAGCGCTTCCTTCCTAACACTGAAAACCGGGGGGTCTATAACCAGCTGTTTGGCGAGGTTTATCAAAAGATGTATGGCCGGCTGAACCCCATCTACCGCTCTATACGGGAGATTACTCGCTACCCCAGGCTGCCACAGGATGCGACTGCGCAGTGACCAGACATAGAATTAAGCAGCCACGTGCGCGCTCCAGTGGGAAATAAATTTTGATGGATTACGTATAATTTACGCAAATAATATTTTTATACGCTGGCTTGATTGTGTTAGGTTTTTTAAGAAATAATATTTTTTTGAACCAAGTCGATAGAGTCAGTCTCTAGAGGAGTTGATAGATGGTGCCTACAAAAATACCGAATCCTCCACTATTGCAGCTGGACGATGAATGCGTGGATCTTTCTAAACGGGGGTTCATGAAGCGCGGGTTATTATTCAGTATATTAGCCGCCACCGGGGGGGCTTTATCCGGTTGTTCTAAGCAATCTTTTGCGCCTGGTTATGAGTGGTTACAACCGCAAGATCTACTACTGCTTGAAAAAATATCGCGAGTCATACTGGGCGGTTCACTGTCCGATGCCCCAGCCGTCATAGAGCGTTATTTGATGAGTTGGGATGATCTGTTAACTCATTTTTCACCGGCCACCCAGTCAGAGTTACGCTTGTTGTTCGATACACTGCATAACCCTCTGTTGCGCGGTCCTAGCACGGGTATCTGGGGTGACTGGTCGACCGTCCACCCGACATCAGTAAAGCGCTTTTTAGACCGCTGGCAAAACAGCTCGCTGGAAACGTTGCGCATTGGTCATGCGTCCCTGTTACAGCTGTCGCTGATGGCATGGTATTGCATGCCGGAATCCTGGCCGCAAGTGGGTTATCCCGGCGTACCCTACAGGGATGCACTGGTCACTGAGCCCAATCATTTTTGACTTTCGCCTGTAAAACGATTTCCTGTAAAGGTAAATACAATGACGATTAAAGATATATTTTCCGAAGGTGTTGCCGAGGGCTGGAAGGTCTACAGTGGCGCTAAGCTGGACCAAGACACCACCTTTGAAGCGGATGTGGCGATCATTGGAACAGGTGCTGGTGGCGGTACCAGCGCGGAGATTCTTGCCAAGCGGGGGCTCAAGGTTCTGTTGATTGAAGAGGGGGCCTTGCGCACCTCGAATGATTTTAACATGGATGAAAAAACAGCCTACAGCGAGATGTATCAGGAAGGCGCCACCCGTGCCACCAAAGATAAAGCCATTAGTATTTTACAGGGCCGAGCAGTAGGCGGCACGACGGTGATAAATTGGACATCGTGTTTTCGCACGCCAGAACCCACATTGAGTCACTGGGCGGAACATCACAAGGTTGTGGGTAGTAGCGCGGCCGAGATGGCACCCTGGTTTGAACTCATGGAAAAGCGGCTCAATGTAGAGACGTGGCAGCTACCGCCCAATGCCAATAACGTCGGTCTTAAAAATGGTTGCCAAACACTGGGTTATCAATGGGGGGTGATCCCTCGCAACGTAAAAGGCTGCTGGAATCTGGGTTATTGCGGCGTGGGCTGTCCCACTAACGCCAAACAATCCATGTTGGTCACGACTATTCCAGGCGCCTTAAAAGAGAACGCGGAGCTGCTGTATTTAGCCAGGGCAGAGCGCTTGCATATTAAAGGCGATAAGGTAACTGAGTTGGAATGTGTCGCCCTGGACAATGATCTGGTGACTGCGCGCCCTATCAAAATACGGGTCAAGGCAAAATATTTTGTGCTCAGTGGCGGCAGTATCAATAGCCCTGCAGTACTGTTGCGTTCAGAGGCTCCAGATCCGTTCGATTTACTGGGAAAGCGCACCTTCTTACACCCGAGCGTGATAACCATGGGGCGTATGAAAGAAAAGGTTGAAGGTTTCTACGGTGCTCCACAATCGATTTACAGCGACGAATTTCAGTGGAAAAATGAACAGGGTCCTATGGGATTCAAGTTAGAATCCATGCCTTTGCAACCCATGTTGGCATCCACTAATTTTCGCCAGATGGGTCTTGCTTTAAATGAATCCATGTCTCAGTTGGCCAATTGCCAGGCACAGCTGGCGATGATGCGTGATGGTTTTTCTGATCATAGCCAGGGCGGAGAAGTGCAGCTTCGAGACGATGGCAGCCCGGTACTGGAATACGCTATCTCTGATTATATGTGGGATGGCATCCAACGCGCATACCTCGCCATGGCTGAAATTCAGTTCGCCTCCGGTGCACAGTCGGTTTACTTTACCCATTCGGACTCTGGCTGGGTTAATAGCTGGCAAGAGGCTCAGGCAACGATTAAAGAACTATCACTGGAGAAATACCGAGCAGGCATTGGCTCGGCGCATGTTATGGGCGGTTGTAAAATGGGTGAAGACCCAGCCAGCTCGGTTGTTAATAGTGTCGGCGAGCATCATCAGCTTGAAAATTTATCTGTGATCGATGGCTCCGTGTTCCCCACCAGTATCGGCGCCAATCCTCAGCTTTCCGTCTATGCATTTTCCAGCAAGTTTGCCACGCATTTGGCAGACAAACTGTGTGGCGAGGGGGATTGTCTGAGGGTGGTGAACGGCTAAAACTAAGATGGCACCAAAATCGGCGACGGCTAGGCCGTTTACCGTCTGCCCTTTTTTACTGATCGAGGCTAGAGCCGCGCCTAGAGTGAGCGGTTGCGAATACCTTTTTTAACAACCGGCTAAGGATGAGCAGGATGTTTTCTCAATGAAGTATCAGGGTGAGAAATTTAATGAAACCGCATTTTGATTATGATTATTTGATTGTTGGCAGTGGTTTTGGCGGCAGCGTCAGTGCTTTGAGGTTGGCCGAAAAGGGCTGGAAGGTTGCGGTGGCCGAGCAGGGCAAGCGGGTGGGACCCAGGGAAATTGAGGCTGGCAAGCGCAAGCTTTCCAAGTTCATGTGGGTACCAAAGCTCGGTTTCAAAGGCTACTTTGTTCAACACCTATTCAAACATGTGGCAATTGTTGGCGGCGTCGGTGTGGGTGGAGGCAGTATTGTATGGGCTGCGGTAATGTTGCCGCCGAAGGCTGCATTTTATCAAGATCCGCTATTGAAGAAACTTAATCTTGACCTGAAAACGGAGCTGGCGCCACATTTGGCAACGGCAGAGAAGATGCTCGGTGTCACCACCAACCCCCGGCAATCGGCACAGGATCATTATCTGCAAACAACAGCGAATAATATGGGGGCTGGTCATACATTTTCCGCAGTACCCAATGCGGTCTATTTCGGCGAGCCTGGTGTTCGGCAAGCGGATCCATTTTTTAACGGCGATGGACCCGAGCGGGAGGGTTGCAGCTTCTGTGCTGGCTGTATTACTGGCTGCCCACACAATGCCAAGAATGCGCTCTATCTTAACTACCTGTATCTAGCGGAAAAGCAGGGCGTTGATATTTTTCCCGAGCACAAGGCCGAGCGCATCGAACCTTTGCCGCAGGGAGGCTACCGTGTCAGTTTTATCGATCCCATCAGTGGCCAGCCTATATCCAGTATTCGAACCAAAAAATTGGTGCTTGCCGCGGGTGTCGTAGGCACGCTTGAATTGCTTTTTAAAAACAGGGATAAACACAAAACTCTGGGTAATATATCCCAGACTTTGGGCAAGGTGGTGCGCACCAACTCGGAGGCGATCACCGCGGTGCTGCACCCCAAGGGTACCGACCTAAGCGATGGTACGACCATCTCAACCGATTTTCATCCGGATGAAAGTACCCATGTAACCCAGAACCGATTTGATCGGGGCAATCGGTTTATGCGTTTTTATATGGGGCCGCTCGTCGATGGCTCGGTGCCCATGCGCAGGGCATCTAAAACACTGCTGGCGATTTTGTTGTCACCGCTATTAATGTTCCAAAATCTATTCGCTAAAGATTGGGAAAAAAGACTTACCGTATTTACGGTAATGCAGGATTTGGATAACCATATTCAACTGAACTACAAACGACCTTGGTGGTCTTTTTCCAAACGCCTAATCAGTAGCGCCAATCCAGGCCACGAAGCCCCGAGCTATCTTCCGATTGCCAACGCACTAACACGGGAGTACGCCAAGGTATCGGGAGGAAAACCGATGAATATCTTGTCGGAGTCCATCGCGGGAATTTCCACAACGGCGCATATATTATGCGGCTGTCCAATGAGTAATTCATCGGAAGAGGGAGTGATTGATACCAAACACGAGGTCCACGGCCATTCAGGTTTGTTTGTGGTGGACGGCTCCAGTATCCCCGCCAATATTGGCGTAAATCCAAGCCTGACGATAACTGCCATGGCTGAGCGTTTTGCAGCTTTTCAACCGAGAAATCAACCAGTTGACTGAGTGTTGCACTTGTTACTTGAACTCGGGCCAGACTAATATTCAACACAACAAGGTAAAACATGACGCATTACAACATTCGCTCTGAAAAATCATTGCTTAAACTTTACCCTTCACTGCAACCAGCGACAGAGCTTCTAGGTGTTTATGAGCCGGAGCTTCCGGGGCCAAAGATTCTGCGCCCCTTTAAAAAGTTGTTTTTAAACCTCAGTGGTCTACCCGGTTGGGGCGGCAAACACTTCATGGGTGATTATGCACTGAATATGATCAAGAAGAACGGCTGTGTTGTGAAAGGCCCTAAAATGATCATTTCAACCCGAGCCCATAAAATGGATTCAAGACAGGGCCTTGTCGCTACCTATACGGATGATGCCCCATTTATCTGGCGCCATTGTACCGACGAATTTCGTGTAATAAATGACAACCTTTTGTTAGGCATGAGTTATTTTGATTTACCTGGATTTCGTGGCATGCCAGTGATGTTTTTGTTGCGTCGTGCTCCGGACAACAGCGGTGTTGCATAGTTGATAAGGTTGTAAATGATAGGGATTTGTAGCGGCCACTATAAATTCTAGCAGTCTTTATAGATGGTCATTATCTCATCTTATAAACTCGAATATTTATAATGCGTCAGGTATTAATCTTTATGTTTTTTCTTAGTGTTGTCCTTCAGGCATCAACGCCTTAGTCAGTATTCTCACAGATATTTACGGTATTCACTGGGTGGGATGCCCGTCCAGTCTTTGAATGTTCGGGTGAAGGAGCTGGTTTCTGAGAAACCCAGTCGCACG
>Ga0105356_10003104_pt1 | contig 16422 bp, 14 predicted proteins | sample GOMGulsemesocosm_3_FD_83502 | JGI IMG/M metagenome (GOLD analysis project Ga0105356, IMG submission 83502) | Methane-oxidizing microbial communities from mesocosms in the Gulf of Mexico - GOM9D Gulf of Mexico | ecosystem: Environmental > Aquatic > Marine > Cold seeps | place: Gulf of Mexico...
AATTGCGATAATATCTAGTAACGATGTTATCACAGTGTATACTAATGATGCTCAAACGAGCAAACAAATATATTTTTAGCAGTGTCGCAAATATGAGACAGATCAAGGGACTAGGAAGATTTTAACCATCAAGAAGTTAAATGTTATGTTGTTATTTATTAACTGTTTATTAGGTATGTTGCGATGAATTCTGCTTCATGGATTTGCAGTTCTATGTTGGTGATTTTTTTGCTTGCTGGCTGTAATAAACAAGCAATAAGTACTGATGAACAAGTCGATCCCGTCTTAGTTGAGTACCCCGTTGCTTATATTGAACGCAGTGTCATTAAAGTCGATGAAGAGGCAACTGATGTTGTGGCTTTTTCTGCACGTAATCCGGCACAATTTAATCCCGGAGCTCAACTCATTGTAAAAAATAATGCTTTTACTGACGCTCCAAGTACCATCTTAACGACTGACATATTCACTACTGAAGAAGGTTTAGCTCAAGCAATAGATATTCGTGATTTAAGTGTATCACCAGATGGTCAATCATTTTTGGTATCAATAAGAGCACCAGAAAGAGAAGGTGTAGATGAAAACGAACAGCCTAAATGGAATATCTGGCGTTACCTGCTAGCAGATAAAAGTTTCCAACCCATCATTGTTAGTGATGTTATTGCCGAACAAGGGGATGACTTAATGGCTTCATTCCTACCTGATGGCCGCATTATTTTTTCATCAACAAGGCAACGTTTATCACGTGCAATTTTATTGGATGAGGGCAAACCGCAATACACTGCATTAAATGAGTCTGGGCAAGAGTCAGCTTTTAATATTCATGTTATGCAAGCTGACGGGACTGATATCAAGCAAATCAGCTTTAATATGAGTCATGATTTTTATCCTCTAGTACTGCAAGACGGCCGAATTCTCTATAGCCGCTGGGATACTATGGGTGGTAATAACAAAATTAATTTATACCGAATGAATCCCGATGGCACTGATAATGAGTTAGTTTATGGTTGGCATTCTCATCAGCTAGTAATCGATGATGAAAACGAAAATATTGAGTATATTAAACCCCAGCAGATGCCTAACGGTGATATTTTATTGTTACTTGCCTCAAGTAATGATGAACTTTATCAAAAAAGACCTGTGTTAATAAATATTGCGCAATATATTGATAATGAACAAACGATAGCTGCTGAAACGTTAACTGAGACAGCCCAGCAAGATTTATTTTCAGATGGTTTATATAGTTTTACCTTTTTTAATGAAATTAATACAGCAGGTAGGTTGAGCCATTTATTTCCTTTGCCTGATGACAGTGAGCGCTTTTTATTAAGTTGGGACTTATGTCGAGTTACCTTTAATGATGATATTAAAGCTTGTGGGCAATTATCTGCTGAAGAGTTAGCACAGGATGGTACAGCGCTAGCCACACCTTGGTATGAATTGTGGTTGTATAATGGCAAAACTAATACTCAACAACTTGTTGCTAAAACAACTGAAGGAAATATGCTTGGTGAAGCCATCATCATGCAAGCAGCAGATACGTCACCTATGTATGTTGCGGATAAAACCTTTGGCAGCGGTCTTACAGCGGAATTAGCCAATGAGCAAGCTGGCGCAATCCACATTAGAAGTGTTTATGACATTGACGGTATTGATTCAAGTATAGATGAGAGTAACCCCGCTGGTATCGCTACCTTAAGAGATCCCAAGCTAACAAAGGCTGATGATTTACCTGCACGTTTTTTAAGAGTTGTTCGTGGTGTACCTTTACCTCCTCGCGAAGTTAGACAACTTAGTAATACTGATTTTGGCAGAAGCCGAAATCAACTGATGCGAGAGATAGTTGGTTATACTCCTATCCAGCCTGATGGTTCTGTGAAGGTGAAACTTCCCGCCAATGTGCCTTTAGCAATAAGTGTTTTAGATGCCGATGGTCAAAGAGTGGGTGGCCGGCATAGGCAATGGATAAGTGTGAAAGCGGGCGAAACATTAGAGTGTAATGGCTGCCATACCCAACAAAGTGAATTACCACATGGCCGACCAGAAGCTCAAGCTGCGAGTATTAATGCCGGGGCGACTATTGGTGGTATGCCTTTTGAAAATTCCTCATCAGCTATTGTGCCATTGCTCGGTCAAACCATGGCTGAAGCAGATGAAATGGTGAATGGTCTAGCTCAGCTTTCAGCTGATATTCATTATAGTGATAAATGGACTGATGAGGAGCTTTCACCGAAAAACCCTGAAGTTAACTATAGCTACCAATCCTTGGAAACTTCTGCTCCAACCGGAAGCGCTTGTTTCACTAATTGGAATGCTTATTGTCGAATTCAAATTAATTATATAGAGCACATACAGCCACTATGGCAACTCAGCCGTCAAGTTTTTGATGACGAAACAGCTGAACTACTCAAAGATAATACTTGTTCAGCTTGTCATAACCCCGTAGATAGCGATAACTTAGCGCAAGTGCCGGCAGGACAACTTGACCTTAGTGACAGTGTATCAACCGATGAAGCTGATCATTTAACTGCCTATCGTGAATTGATGTTCAATGATTCAGAGCAAGAGGTGATTGAAGGCATAGTGGTTGATAAATTAGTAGAAGTACTTGATGATAATGGCAATATTGTATTTGAAGTCAATGCAGAAGGAGCGCTAATACTTGATGCACAAGGTGAGCCTATTCCTGTCATGATGAATATTAATGTTCCCGCTATTTTATCGACTAATGGCGCTATGCAAAGCAGTCAGTTTTTTCAGTTGTTTGATGAAGGTAGACATAAAGATATGTTATCGAAACATGAATTACGACTGCTTAGTGAGTGGTTAGATATTGGAGCTCAATATTATAACACTCCTTTTTATAGCCAAGATTAAAGCAAATAAATGAAGCTACTATTTTTAATGAAAAAGAAAAGTTATTTAGTCTATCAGACCAGCATGCATGTATTTCTCATGCTTTTCTGCCTCTATTGTGGCCAGTTACAGGCAGAAGAGAATGCAACCAATGTGTTAAAAATTGATGTTGCTTATGTGGAGTTGCATTCTGGACCTGGCATTGGTTACCCTGTATTACATGTAATTGAAAAAGATGAATTTATAACAGTTCAGGTAAAACGCACAAGTTGGCTTAAGGTTACTGATAAACGAGGCAATACTGGTTGGCTTCATCAAGATGAGCTTTTAGGTTTAAAAAACCATCAAGGTGAAAAAGTAACTACAGCTGAAATTACCTGGAACGACTTTCAAGCACGTGATTATGAAGCTGGGGTTATGTATGGCAACTTTGAGGGAGCACAATTTTATAATGCCAATATTGCTTATTTGTTTACGCCCGTCTTTAGTGGCGAGTTGTCACTAGGTAAAGCCTTAGGTAGCATCTCAGATAGTGATTTGATCGAAGCTACCTTGATCACTCAACCATTTCCTGAGTGGTTAGTTTCCCCCTATATAGGTATAGGGGGTGGCATTATCAAAACTAAGCCTCACAGTGTGTTAGTTGATAGCGAGATACGAGAAGATACCTTAATGAGTGCCGCCTTTGGTCTGAAATATCATTTAGCGCGCAACTTTTTATTACGAGCAGAATATAAGTACTCATTAGTACTAACGGACAGAGATGACAATGAAGAGATTCAAATATGGAAAGTAGGTTTCAGCGTATTCTTTTAACCGCATTACTTAGTGTGATGTTAAGTTTTACCTTGTTGAGTCAGGCCAAAGCAGAGCAGTTTTTTAGTGCTGCAGATGGTAGCAACAAAGTGGATGTGGATGTTGATAAGCGAACAGTGCTTGAAGATGTCTTAGATGATGAGAACTTTGAGCTAGGTGCTCAGTTTGGCATTATGTCAATTGAAGACTTTGAGAGTAACCCGTGGGTAAGCGTTCACTTCGCTTACCACATTACTGAGTTCTTTTATGCGAAAGCGCGTTATGCAAAATCTGAAGGCGGGCAAACAAGTTTTGAAAAGTTGGTCAATGTACCTCCTTTATTAACAGATGAGGAACGAGAGCTAAGTTATTACGGTTTAAACATTGGTTATAACTTAATGCCAGGGGAAGTTTTTCTTGGCAGGGACTTCGCGCTAAATAGTGTCTTTTCAATTGAGCTAGGTGGCGGTACAACCGATTTTGCTGGCGATGAGAAGTTTACCGTAAATCTCACGGCAAATTACCGTATATTTTTAACTGATTGGTTAACCTGGGATATTGGCATGAGTGATTATATTTTTGATACTAATATCACTGGTGAAAACAAAACTAGTCATAATTTGAATTTTACCACAGGCTTTGCCTACTACTTTTAGTCAGTGCTAGTACCAATAGTAATGGCACTAATTAATTTTTTAAGGATGAATTGAATGACATCGAAACTTAAGATAAAAACGCTTTTTTCTGTCAGGTTAAAGGCTGGGAGTGTTCGAACTATTACACTATGCAGTTTACTGATGAGTCTTCTATTTTTTACCCATACAGCAAATGCATTGGCACTTGGTCAAGCTGCACCCGATTTCACCTTAAAAAGTATGGCAGGTAAAAACCTAAATTTAGCAGAACAGCGGGGTAACATTATTGTTATTAACTTCTGGGCTTCTTGGTGTGGGCCTTGTAGAAAAGAAATGCCCGTTTTACAAAAGTTTTATGCTAAATATCAAGATCTCGGTGTCTCTGTTTGGGGCGTGAATGTAGAGCAAGAAAATCAAGCCGGACGTGATTTTCTCGCTGATCTTGATTTAAAATTCCCTATTTTATTTGATGATACCAATACCATTTCGAAAAAATATCAAGTGGAAGCAATGCCAACTACAATAATTATCGATAGAGATGGTTTAGTGAGATATGCATTTCAGGGCTATAAACCGGGTTATGAAAAAAAATATGCAAAAGCTATTAAAAAGCTAATTAGAGAGTAAATTGTGATTTTTCATAAACAGAAAGTAATGGTTGCAGCGATCGGCTGTTTGTCTTTGCTAAGTTTGTCTGCCTGCTCAAGTTTAGCAATTGAGCCTTGGGTGAAACCCTATGAACGTCAAAACCTAGCGGATCCTATTATGAGTAATAATCGTCATCCAATCGCTAATATGCATATTGCTCATGTATATGAAGCAAGGGAGTCCTCAAGAGGATCTGAGGGAACTGGCGGTGGTGGCTGTGGCTGTAATTAATATGCGTTGGTATTTATCACTTTGCCTCTTAACCAGCTTACTGCTGAATAGTATGGTATGCACAAAGGTAGAAGCTGCAGTGTTGCAAGATGACCGTATTGATGTGCTTTACCATAGCTATAAGGGAGGTGGCATGAGTATCGATGGTCCGGCAATTTTATTGCGTAAAAAAACCAGTGAAACACTTGCTGTGTCAGCCTATTACTATGTTGACAGTATTTCCTCTGCCTCCGTCGATGTAATGAGTACAGCAAGCCCTTATACAGAAAAACGCAATGAAGCACAGCTAGGGCTTGAGTATTTACATGAAAAAACCATAATGGATTTTAGTGTTAGGCAGAGTAAAGAAGATGACTATTCAGCTAAGTCAGTAAACCTCAATATATCGCAAGATACTTTTGGTGATTTAACTAATTTAAGCCTAGGCTTGGCTTATAGTGATAACGATGTAATGCGTAATGGCGATGCCTTTTTTGAGGAAAAAAGTCGACAATATCGTATAAGAGCAGGCATTAGCCAGATACTAACGCGTAACTTATCTATAGGCTTGAATTTTGAAGCCGTTGCTGATGAAGGTTATTTAAATAATCCTTATCGTAGTGCGCGCTATATTGATAACACACAACCTTCAGGGGTTGGCTATCAAAGTGAAGTATACCCAAATACACGAAACTCCTTTGCCAGTAAGATTTCTGCAAGTTACTTCCTGCCCTATAGAGCTGCGCTCTTTGTTCATTACCGTTATTTTAGTGATAGTTGGCAGATAGATGCTAGTGATATTGAAGTGTCATATCGACACCCTATTGCCAATGCCTTTGAATTAGAGCTGAAGGTAAGGCAGTACCAGCAGACACAAGCTAGTTTCTATAGTGACTTATTCCCTTACCACAATGCCCAAAACTTTTTGGCTAGAGATAAAGAGCTAAGTGAATTTGATGATCTCACTTTAGGTTTCGGTATCACTTATTTAGTGCCGCCCAAATACGTTTATGGTGACTTAAAATCAGAAGTCTCTCTACAGTGGGATTACATTAAGTTTGATTATAAAAATTTCAAAGACCCCACTGCTGGCGAGGTTGTTGGCGAAGAGCCTCTCTATGGTTTTTCAGCGAATGTGATTAGGCTTTTCTATAGCCTGTATTTTTAAAAGCACATTAAGGTTCATCCTTAATTGATAGCTAGGTATTGAATGTATATGAAATTATGTAATCTATATAAATTAGTCTCTGTCATGTTATTTTCCTTGGTATTAACAGGAGAAGTTTACGCTGAAGAAATTCAAGCTGTCGACACGAGTAGTGAATTAACAAGGCAACTTGAAGATCTCAAGTCGCAAGTATTACAGCTCAATCGAGAACTCTTTATCTTGGAAGAAGATTTACTGTTTCCAGCAAGTACTCAAATCGTACTTTTTGTTTCAGTAGATACAGGGCGATTTTTTTCCATTGATAGTGTCGAAGTAAAAATAAATGATAAAGATGTCGCAGGTTTCTTATATACAGATCGTCAACGTGCCGCATTAGAGCAAGGTGGCATTCAAAAGCTCTATTTAGGTAATCTTAAAATGGGTTTGTATCAATTGACGGCGATTTTTACCGGTGTTGATCAAGAGGGCCGAATGGTAAAAAGAGCTGCCGAATATGAATTTGAAAAAGAAGATGACTCTTTGATGATAGAGCTTAAGGTTTTTGATAATACGCAGAGCAATAGAAGCCAAGTTATTATAGATGAATGGGTTTTATAATTTATTATGTGTTTTAAAGGCAAGTTGTCCATAAATATTAAATTGCTACTGCTGATATTATCCTGCCAAGGGATGAGTGTTTATGCACAAGACAATATCAGTTACAGCAACAAAGAAGACAGCGCCACTGCAGAGCTAATTGATAACAAGTTAGTCAATAAAACTGACCTTCAAGATAAGTACTATCGACAGGCTCTTTATCATTATTTTCAAGATGATCATGGCCAAGCGTTATCTCAAATTGAACAAAGCAAAGCTAAATTACAGCATCTAGATAGTCGAACATCTTTATTTGAAGCAGGGCTACAGCTTTCAGAGGGGTTATTACAGCAAGCTAGAAAAACATTAGTTAACTTTGATGAGCTACTCATTGCGGAGCAAAATAATAAAATTAGTGATAGTAAATTAGCCAAAGCAAATGAACTGTTACTGATCTCTTTATTGTCATTAACTGATCAATACCTTGCGCAAGGTGATATATACCAAGCAAGGGATACCCTGGCAAGAATCAAGTTTGTCTCAGCAACTTATTATCCACAATACCATGTACTTAGTCAGTTGGCCTATTGGCCTAATGACACAGAATTATTACCGATAGAGCCAGCTAGCAGTGAATATATTAGCTCACCCTATATTTTACTGAATGATGCTTTACGCCTGATCGAGAAATCAAGAAGCGAGCAATCAGCAGCGGTTCAATCTAAGAGTGTTAAGTCAAAGGGAGATAAATCTAGAAATGGTGAGTTAATTAATGGACAAACGAGCTACCAACAAGCAATTAGCTTATTAACTACTATCAAGTCTACACGTTGGCAAGAAAAGTCCCCTGATTTTTGGAAAACCTTATTCTTGAATGAAGAAAGTTTTGTTTCTCAAAGTGATGAGCAAAAAATGCAAATATCACAAGGTCAGGCAATCCAAGATTATGCACAACTATTGCTGGCGCAAATATATATCAGTCAACAGCGCTACAAGTTAGCTTTTAAGGAATTAGAGTCCTTCCCACAGCACAGCCCTTATACAGAGTCAGCCTTATTTTTATTTGCTTTTGCAAGTCAGGAAGTTTCACAATATGATATTGCTTTTAATTTATTGACCTTGCTCCACCAGAATTATCCACATTCAACTTTAGGTTGGCAATCTGCAGAGCTAATGGCAGAGCAGGTCAGTAACCAACGCTCATTTGCTCAAGGGTTAAGTGCCTACCAGAACGTTGAAAATTTCTTTTTACAGCTTCAGCGAGATCTCTCTGACTTTGATAAAGCTTTTTTTGCGCAGGGTAATTTACTCGAATTTCGACCTTTAAAAGCTACGTCATTAGAAGCTATGCCAGTAAAGGGTGTGTCGACACAAAAAACAACATCTAAAGGCTTTCAAACGGAATCAATATGGCTTCAACAAGCCTTATATGATGCAGAGCTTGCTAATTTGTATCAAGGTTTAACTTCGATAGATGAACAAACAGAACAAGTGCAATTGTTACTCAATAAAGCGACTTGGTTAGCTGAAATCATCGCGTTAAACCAGCAACGAAAAACACATATCGTTTCAACCAATAAAGCCATTAATTACCCCGTTTTATTTGCGCAATTAAGCGGAGAACGTGATCGTTTAGCTCGAATACTAAACCAACAAACACAGAATGATGATCACACTATTTTTGCCAATGAAGAAGAAAGGCAGTGGCTTGAGCGTATCAAGGAAAGCTATTCGATTTTGAAGGCGATTGATGGGAAAAAAGATATTGAAGACTACCAACAACGATTGCTCCGTGTGCAGGGCGTATTATCATGGCAATTAGCACAAAAAAATCCACAACGAATGTGGTCACACAAAAAGCAATTACAATCCATTGACAATGCCATTGTTGGCGTGACTCAGCAGCAAAAAAAGCTAGAGGAAATCTCAGGGAAAGATGACTCTCTTAGTGCACAAATAAATAAAAATCAGCAGAGTATTAAGCAGCTTAAACTTCAACTCAAGCAAGCAGCTAAGCTACGAGAAAAGTTTACAGTAAAAATACGGGCAAAGGTGAATGCCTATATTGATGAACAAGATATTTTATTAGCAGAGCACTTATTAAGTACTCGCCAAGGTATGGCTAAAGTATTAGAGCGTATGGCTAGGGCTGATAAAAAGTTATCTCGCCAGCTGATGCCAGAGTCTGATTTGAAGGCATGGGTTAAACCACAAATTAAACCTACAGTTGAACGAGAACTAGCGCCTAAATTGATAGCTACGAATGACAATGTAGCTGATATGGCAGGAAACTATTAATGCCGTTATTCTGTTTGCCTTCACTTACTTTGCCAACATTTTTTTTGCCCGCGACAATGAGGCTTAGCTTCATTGCTATTTCCTTTGTTATTGTCACTGTTATTTTAACGGGCTGTCAAAGTACTAACGATAACACTAATACACAACGAAAAACTTTGGCGGATTTAGCGAGAGAACAAGAAAATATTGAAATAGAAGGTATGCGCTTAAGCCAAAAGCAAAGAGCGACTAAATTGGCGCAGTTATACCAAACAATACTAACCTTGGAGCCTGATACTGAAGTTAGAGCACAAATAGAATATCGTTTAGTGCAAATGAATACTCAAGCGTTTGAACTCATGGATGGTGAAGAGTTGACGGATGTGCAAGCTTTAAATAAATCAGAGCAAGCGTTAGCAGAGTTAATTATTTCTTATCAAGACTTAATTACCCGCTTTCCAAAGCGTAGTGATAATGAGTGGATGCAATACCAGTTAGCGAAGGCATTAGATTTACAGGGAGAATCAAAAGAAAGCTTACGACAAATGGAAGTCTTATTGGCTAAGTATCCACATAGTCAATATGCTGCAGAATTACATTTTAGGCGAGGAGACATATACTACAACTTTCAAGAATACCCTAAAGCGCTTAATGCATATAAGGCAGCCCGCACAGCTGATAACAATGAGAACTACTATGTTAATAGTCGTTATATGTCAGCTTGGGTACTTTTCAAATTGAATCGATTACCAGAAGCGGATATTGAGTTTATTGGCTTGCTCGATTATTTAGTTGCACAAGAAAACCAGTCCTTTTCACACCGTAATTTTAGCTTTGAACAACTAAACCCACGTTATGGCAGTTTGCTTAGCGATGTGCAAAGAGTATTGAGTATTTCATTAAGCCAACAGCAACAAGCTAAATCGCTAGTAACCCTAACTAAGCAACAAAAATCACTGCCTCAATTGAAGTTTTATCATCATATTCTATTTAAGAACTTAGCTGAGTTCTTAATTAGTAATGAACTTAAATATGATGCAGAGCTCACTTATCAATCTTTTATTGCCCTTGAACCTACTTCTATTTGGGCCGCTAGATATTCTCTCGCTTTACTTGAATTACAACAGCAACAAGGAAAATACAGTGCGGCAAGAGCCTTAAAGAAAAGCTATGTTAGACAATTTGGTTTGGATAGTCGTTTTTGGCAAGAAACACAGGGCAAGACAAGGACTCAAGAGCTAGCTAAAAATGAAGCAGTTCAAGAAGTTCTGCCTAATTTAATACGCTTTAGTTATCAACATAGCCGACGTTTATATGCCAATGCTCAAAAAATAAAGTCGACTAATAAACGAAAAAAAGCCTTTTCAAAAACGGCACAATCTTTTGCTACGTATTTAGCCTTAGTTAGGCTGCCCCAAGCAAATTACCAGATAAATAAACCTAAGTTAAGCCAAAGTATCCTCGCTGATGAAATGTTATATGCTGATGCTAATTTTGAAGCGCAGCAATATCAGCAGGCGTTAACAAGCTATCAAAAGATTGCCTATAACAATGAATTAGTCTTTTCTCTTGAGGATATAGTAGCAACAAAACCATTAACCTTTGGCAAAGGAAGTGGCGAGGGAGTTAATAAAATTGAGAGTAAAGATATTAACGTCGCTAATCAAAGCAATACCCTGGCAAGTGCTCAAGCCAATATTCGTTTAGAAGCCGCTTATGCAACAACGCTAACAACAAGAGCTATGCTTAAACAGGCTAATGTAAAAACAACTAGTACTTTGCATAATAAAGGTATAAATGAGCAGCAAAAACTCTTGCTGTTAACGCGTAACCAATTAGACCAAATTTTTGTAGCAAGTTACCCTGAAGATGACCGTGTGTTAACACTAGCAACAAAGGCGGCTCAATATGCCTATCTTGCTAAAGACCATCAAAGCATTAAAAACTACAGTGACTTTATTTTGCAAAGTCACCTAGCTGATTTTTATACTCAATCCTTAATGATAGAGCCTTCAAGCGTAGCAGACTCAAGCACTGAGGCTTTTAATACAAAGCCTTCCAAGGTAACCTCTTTAACAAAGCCGCCCGCTTTAACTAAAAAGGCGCTTAAACAGGTTCAAATTGTTAGTCAATTAAGTGCAAACAGTCTATATCAACAAAAGCGATATATTGATGCGGAAAGGGCTTATCAGCTAGCTTTAATGTTTGTTACTACAAATACCAATAAGCAAAAGAAAAAGTATGCCGAAATGCGTGAGCTATTAGCCTCTTGTATTTATTTTCAGGCACAGGGTTCAGTTAAAGATCAGCCCTTGTTGGCGGTACATGATTACCTACGTGTTGGTAAGGTAGTGCCTGAATCATCTTATCGCCTCAATGCCGAATTTGATGCAGGTAATATTTTATTAGCTCAGCAGAAATGGCAACAGGGCATTGAAGTATTAGTCGCGTTTAAAAAGCGCTATCCGCAACATGAATATAGCCGTTCTATTTCAGCAAAGCTGGCTAAAGCCTATGAAAATACAGGACAATGGCCGTTGGCTGCAGCGCAACTGTTAACCATGATAAATGGCCCGGAGGCTGCGGGTTTCTCTAACGAGTTAAAACGTGAAGCGCAATATACTGCCGCTGAATATTATCAAAAAGCAGGCAATAACGAGAAAGCCTTAAGCACCTACCGAACTTACGCACATCAATACCCCAAACCATTTATTGTTGCCCAAGAAGTTCGGTTAAAGCTAAGCAATTTCTACCGAACAAAAAAGGATACCAATAAACAGTATTTTTGGTATCGAAAAATAGTGAAATATCATGATATTGAATTAAGAAAAACAGCAAATAGTATTACTGCACGGGCAGAATACTTAGCTTCTTTTGCGGCATTAGGCTTGGGTAAAGCCCATCAGCAAACATTTACTTGGGCAAAATTGAAATTACCGCTTAATAAAAGCTTAAAGAGAAAGCAAGCAGCAATGAAGTTAGCAATTGAATACTATCAAAAAGTATTAAGCTATCAACTGGCAGAGTTTGTACCGCAGGCGTCGTTTAATTTAGCTACCATGTATGGCCTTTTAGCAAATGACATTATGTCCTCAGAGCGACCTAGTGACTTAGATGAGTTGGCGCTTGAAGAGTATGAGTTATTGCTGGAAGATATTGCTATTCCCTTTGAAGATAAAGCAATAGAAATCCATACAAATAATGCACAACGTTCATGGCAAAATGTTTTTGATACTTGGGTTGAGAGAAGTTTTAATGCTTTAGCTGAATTAGATCCGGCTCAGTACAATAAAAAGGAGCGGACAAGTGATGCCATTCAAACGATATATTAATTCTCTAGATTCAACAAAGCCGTTTAAGCTTGTTATAAATGTAATGCTCATCAGTCTCTTTTTAAGTGCGTGTTCTACTACGCCAGAGCTTGATAAAGCGCATAGCGATGTTACTGAAGAAGTCTCACTAGAAGCAAAAACAAAGAACAAAGAGCAGGCAGCTGAAATACTTAACAAAGAAACAGAGCAGGAACACTTTGTTCCAGCAATAAACCTATATTTACAGCAACAACTTGATAAGCCGATAGTTATCGAAGAAGCAGTTCAACGTGATTACCAGCAAGCACTCATTCTAATGAAAGAAAAAAAATGGCAGCAAGCACAAACATTATTAGGTCAAGTGATTCTAAAGCAGCCAACTCTTTCAGGCAGTTATGTTAATAAGGCTATTATTGCTAAACAGCAAGGAAAACTTGATGAGGCACAGTCACAGTTAGCTAAAGCAATTGAGGTTAATAATCTTAATTTACATGCGCATCATTTGCAGGGGCAGATTTATCGCTTGCAAGGAGAGTTTGAAAGTTCAGAGCAAAGTTATTTATCCGCTTTGGCTATCTGGCCTGATTTTTCTGAAGCACATGCTAGCATGGCGATTTTACTTGAGCTTTATCGAGGTAGACTACTTGATGCATATAAACATTATCGTGCTTACCTGACGTTAAAGCCAAATGATGAAGAAGTGCAACGTTGGCTGGCGGGGTTAGAGATAAAAATTAAACGTGCGGGATTAGAACTACCGATTGAAGAGCCTGTTATAGCTACCCAAACCAATGAGCAAGCTACTGATAAAAAATTAATGACTGAAAAGGAGTTAATTCATGATTAATTTAAAGAAAGACTCTGCTGTTTTGGTTACCTTTCTAGCACTAATTAGCTCACCTGTTTTGTCTGAAGAGGTGAGTAATAGTAGTAATAAGGAAGAGAAAAAAGCGGCACCTCTTATCATCCAAAGCCAAGTGAAAGGCTCACAAGAGCAACCCAAAGTTATTTATATTATGCCCTGGCAGGGTGTAGATAAAGTGATAGAAGTAAAAGGCAAGCAGCGAACAATTAAACTGCCACACTTTAAACCAATCTCTCCAAGAGACTTTCGAGAGCAGGTTCGATCTTTTACCAATAAATTACCAGCAGAAGTATCTAAACAATAATGAGCTAGTGCTTAAAAGATAAAACAAAAATACAGCAATAATAAATACAAATACAAATACAAATACAAAAAATATAACGCAATTTACTGCAAACCTAGCAAAAATATAAAGGAAAATAACATGGGTATTATCGACAGCATCATCAATTTTTTACAAACGGGTGGACCATTTATCTACCCTATCGCTTTAGTGTTAGTTATCGGCTTAGCGATCACCATTGAACGTTGGATATATTTAAGCTCTGCATTGAGAACAAACCGTAAGGCATTTGCACTCTTGCAAGGCGCTCTTAAAAAAGGGGATATTGCCGCGATTAGTCAACACGCAAAAGATAACACAGCGCCAGTACTTGATGTATTGCAATCAGGTATAGCACGCCTATCGTCGGTAAAACGAAGAGAAGATGTGGAATATGCCATGGAAGAAACCATGATGGAGTATATGTTACGTCTTGAAAAGCGCACACCTTTCTTAGCTGTACTTGCCAATATAGCGACCTTATTAGGTTTGCTTGGCACCATTATGGGCTTAATTGCTGCGTTCTCGGCTGTTGCCAATGCAGATCCCGCAGAAAAGGCGAACTTATTATCTTCAAGTATCTCTGTAGCGATGAACACCACGGCTTTTGGTTTGATTACCGCAATTCCACTTATTTTATTCCACACTAGCTTAATGGGTAAAACAGCCGCTATTGCTGACTCATTAGAAATGGCTGGTATTAAACTTTTAAACTCGCTTTCTTTTGGTCAGTCATCTGACGAACAAAGAGGCTAGGATAATGAGACGCCGTCGTCGCATAAAAAATCAAGAGGCAGAGCTAGATATCACCTCTTTTATGAACTTGATGATAGTGCTAGTACCGGTATTACTATTAAGTTTAGTCTTCTCACAGGTGCGAATTTTAAACTTGCAGTTACCTGTTGCAGCGCAAGCAGAAAACAAGGCCAATGAAGAGCCTAAGGTACTTGAATTAGTGATTACTCAAGCAGGGTTTGAGCTGAATTACCCCAGTGGTATTTTGTTAAAAACCTTTGTTAAATCTAATAAGGGTTATGACTTCTTGGCGTTATCGAACTACTTGCAAGATTTGAAACTAACCTTTCAACAAAACAAACAAGACAAAAGTGATATCGTCTTGCTGCTAGCGCCTGATGTTGACTATCAAACCATAGTATCAACAATGGATACAGTGCGCTCTTTCAAAGCCGTTGTTGCCGCGAACTTAGTGGATGCAGAGCTTTTTCCACAAATTTCTTTAGGTGATGCTCCACTGGATAATACTCCTCAAAAGGAGGTTAAGTTATGAAGCAGTCTTTTAAAGCAAAGCGACTAGCGAAGCACCATAAACGTTTTAGTGCTGGCTCAAAACTTAACCTTGTTTCCTTGATGGATATATTTACCATTTTGGTGTTCTTTCTTATTGTTAACCAATCAGAAGTACGTGTCCTGCAAAATACTAAGGAGATAAACCTACCTGTTTCTATTGCTGAAGAATTACCCGCAGAAAATGTGCTCATTACTGTTTTACCACAAAGTATCATGATTCAAGAACGCGTTATCTGGCAACAAGACAGTGTATTAACTGAAATATCCCAAAATGATAACAGTGGTCTTATTAAAGCGGTAAAAACTGAATTAAATTACTTATCAGCTAAACGTATTGAGCTAAGTGATAGTGAAAAAGAACACGGCCGTTCAGTTACCATTATTGGTGATGCGAGTGTACCGTATCAGGTGTTAAAGCAAATCATGGCCGCCTGTGCCGACAGTAATTATCGTAATATGTCACTAGCTGTTGAGCAAATAGCTAAAAGCAAATTAAGTGAGGGCTAGTTATGACATCAGCTACGTTTGCCGCTAACGATAAAGATGATTTTTCTAATGTCTTCCAGCACACCTCACAAGATAGAAAGTTTACCCGAATACTGCAGCTACTTATCGGTATATATTTATTATTAGCTGTCGTAATACCTTTTATTGAACAGGTAGAAGTCTCTCGTGAGATAAAAGAAAAAGTACCAGTACAGCTTGCCAAAATAATGTTGAAAGAAAAAAAGCAGCCAGTACCTGAAAAGTCCAAAGAAAAACCGCCAGAGGATATAAAGCCTGAAGAAAGAAAAGATAAAAAAGAGCTCAAAATAGAGCCGCCAAAAACAAAACGACAAGCGGCAAAACAAAAAGCACAATCATCAGGTTTGGCTGCGATGAAAGATGAACTATTTGCTATGCGTGATGCCTTTGAAGTGAAGCCTTCTTCGACAACTAAGCTAAATAAAGCTAGTGTAACTGAGGCCAAAGTTCAGCGTAAATTATTAGCGAGCACGGCAAATACCCAGAGCACTAATTTATCAACGGCTAAAACGACGCAAACAGTTGCCAGTGATGAGTTAAGTACACGCAATACACAACAAGTACGCTTGTCTGAGGAGGAAGTGATCGCAAGTACAGATACGGCTGTTGCTGAATCATTAGCAGCTCAAAAATCAGGACAGCGCTCTGAATTGGTATTAAGGCGAACACTTGAAGCCAATAAATCGCGACTTTATGCGCGCTATAATCGCGCTTTACGTAAAGATCCTTTTTTAAAAGGTAATGTTGAATTTGAAATAGAAATTCTTCCTTCTGGCAAAGTGAAGAAAGTAACGATCAAATCAAGTGAATTGAACAATGCTAAATTAGAGCGGCAGCTTACTGTGATTTTACGTTCTATTAAGTTTAGCGCCGAAAGTGTCGGCACTGTGGTAACTATTTGGTCCATTGACTTTTTACCGAGTTGATTA
>Ga0105356_10003105_pt1 | contig 16420 bp, 13 predicted proteins | sample GOMGulsemesocosm_3_FD_83502 | JGI IMG/M metagenome (GOLD analysis project Ga0105356, IMG submission 83502) | Methane-oxidizing microbial communities from mesocosms in the Gulf of Mexico - GOM9D Gulf of Mexico | ecosystem: Environmental > Aquatic > Marine > Cold seeps | place: Gulf of Mexico...
CCTCTGCTGTTGCGTTTGAAATCGCCGCTAAGGGCGCTTTCCGTCAGTCCATGCCTAAGGCCGGTCCTCAGCTGATCGAACCTATCATGCACGTAGATGTGTTTACTCCAGATGATCACGTAGGTGACGTTATTGGTGACTTGAACCGTCGTCGCGGCATGATCAAAGACCAAGAGGCGGGCGTTACTGGCGTGCGCATCAAGGCCAGCGTGCCTCTGTCAGAGATGTTCGGTTACATCGGTAGCCTGCGTACCATGACTTCTGGTCGTGGTCAGTTCTCTATGGAATTCGAACACTACATGCCGTGTCCGAACTCTGTTGCTGAGCAAGTGATCATCGAAGAGAAAGAGCGTCAGGCTGAAAAGAAGAAGAAGTAATTTTCTTTAAGTTGATGCTTTTAAAAACCGGTGAGTGCGCTCACCGGTTTTTTTTCGCCTATAGAAAATGCTCAGAGATAGATGCGGCTAACCGTCGCCTAGTGAGCGCACTGCGCGTATAATTTCCGCTTTCATAAATGACAATACGTATTCCGAGAGAACTCATGACCGTACGCACCCGCATCGCGCCGTCCCCAACCGGCGATCCACACGTAGGCACAGCCTACATTGCACTGTTTAACCTATGCTTCGCGCGCCAGCACGGTGGCGAGTTTATTTTGCGTATTGAGGATACGGATCAAAGTCGTTCAACTCCTGAGTCTGAACAGGCAATATACGACAGCTTGCGTTGGTTGGGGTTGGATTGGGCCGAGGGGCCGGATAAAGGCGGTGATTTTGGTCCCTATCGTCAAAGTGAGCGCCGTGATATTTACGCCAAACACGCTCAAGAGTTGGTTGATAAAGGTCATGCTTTCCACTGTTACCGCACCGGCGAGGAGCTTGATGAGTTGCGTGAGGCGCGCCGAGCCGCTGGCGGCTTTGCAGCTATTAAGCCGAGTGAGTTGAAACTCGATGACGCGGAAGTTGAGCGCCGTAAGGCTGCAGGTATGCCATTTGTTGTGCGTATGTATGTACCTGAGGGCGAGGGGCCGTGTCCTGTTGAGGATATGCTGCGCGGTACGATTGAGTTGGATTGGGGGCAGGTAGACGCGCAAATCTTGCTCAAGTCAGATGGCATGCCAACCTACCATTTGGCGAACGTCGTCGATGATCACTTGATGGAAATTACCCACGTATTACGTGGTGAGGAATGGATCAACTCGGCGCCTAAGCACAAGTTATTGTATGAATACTTTGGCTGGGATATGCCGCAGTTGTGCCACTTGCCGCTGTTGCGTAACACAGACAAGTCAAAGCTCAGTAAGCGTAAGAACCCAACCTCGATTCTTTACTACAAAGACATGGGGTATCTGCCCGAAGCACTGCTGAATTACCTTGGTCGTATGGGCTGGTCCATGCCCGATGAGAGTGAGAAATTTACTCTGCAGAAAATGATGGACAATTTTGACGTGCAGCGCGTCAGCCTCGGCGGCCCTATTTTTGATGTTGAAAAACTTGATTGGCTCAACGGCTTGTGGATTCGTGAGGATCTGGATACCGCTCAGTTGGCTGATCGTTTGCATGAGTGGATGTTCAATCGTGAGAAACTAATGGAGGTGCTTCCGCACGCCCAGAAGCGTATGAACACCTTGAGCGACTTTGCGCCCTTGGCGGCTTTTTTGGCCGCTGGTCAGCTGCCTTTAACGAGCGAGCATTTTGCTGAAGTGAAGCTTGAGCAGGATCAGCTCAAGCAGGTGTTGCAGTTTGCGCTCTGGCGCTTAGAGGCATTGCGCAGCTGGGAGCGCGATGACATATTTGCTGAGCTGAAAACTCTCGCCGAGCAGTTAGAACTTAAAATGAAAGACTGTCTGGCACCTTTATTTATTGCGATTTCCGGCACCACCTCGTCCTTTTCGGTCATGGACTCAATGGTGATGTTAGGGCCAGATATGAGCCGTGCTCGCCTACGCAATGCACTTACCGCGTGTTGTGGTGAGCTGGGCAAGAAGCAGTTGAAAAAACTAGAAAAGGCATACGCAGCGCTGGCTTAAGCGGCTACATCTGTAAATTGTTATCGGCCACATCGATGCCGCCTCTTTGTTGAAGTGAGGCGGCATTTTTTTACACCGAATAAATTAGGCATATGTATTTGCTTTCTAAACATCTAGTTTCTTATGCTTGATGCTTTGCTGAAATATACCAGCCTTATGCTTACGCCTGTGTTTTTAGATGGCGCTCCGATTCCGGGGCGTTTCTATATAAGTAATCCGTTTAAGTGGCGGAATCTAAAGTTAGTTTTGCCTTGTATTCCTTCCTATACTTCAAGCGTGGCCACTGGATTTAATTGGAGGTAGGGACTTGCTGGCAGATGTATTGCAGTGATGTGCTGACCCTCTACCTGCTTTACCATCCGGTGGTATGAGTTTTTGTGAATGGTTTTTCCAACTGGGAAGTGCCGATGCGATTGAAAACCTCCCCAAAGCCTTTATGTTTAGATGTAGCGCTATTGACCCGAGCAACCTCCTCGCTGCTGGTTGGTGCGACCTTCGCTCTGTTGAGTGGCGGCGCTTTCGCCTTGGGTTTGGGGGAGATAAATACAGCGACTTACTTGGGGCAGTATCTTGAAGCTAAGATTAGCCTCGTGGATGGCGATCGTCGATATCAGGCGTCAGAGTTAAGCGTACGACAGATACTTGGCAAGGAAGCGCGTTCTCTGGGTATTGACTTGGTCAACTCTAATTACCTTTTTGTGCTGGAGTTGACGGGCGAAGGGGAGGCACTTGGCCTTCGTGTTCGCTCTCGTCGCCCAATTACCGAGCCATATATTAACCTGCTTGTCAGTTTGGAGTGGGCCAGTGGTTCTGTTTATCGAGAGTACACCTTATTTATAGACCCTCCGCCCACGGTCTCTGAAGCTGTGGGTTCCCTAGCGGCTATATCGCAAGGGGACGGGGGTGAAAAGGAGGAATTACGGTCGGTGAATGCTGGCGCTGCGTCTGCCCAACTAGGCCTTAAAAAGGCTTCACCGGGTGTCTTGGCTGGTCGCCCATCCTCTGTGGCTGCCCCGCGAGTGGTTGATGCTGCTACCACACACTATCGCATACGCAGCGGGGATACGCTTTCGAAGATCGCCGAGCAGTGGCGGCAGGGCACGGAGGAAACAATAAGCTCTGCCAGTCGTTGGTTGTTTGAGAATAACCCACATGCGTTTTCAGGAGGCAGCCAGGATCAGTTAATTGCTGGCAGCTTATTGAGTATGCCAGAAAGTTCGCAGCTACCCCTAGCAGTCTCGGTGGCGGATGTGCCGCCAGCAAAGCAAAACCAGGTAAGCACGGTTCAGAGGCTGGTAGATGCCTCTCGAGGACGTTTACACTTGGCTGAAAGGCATGAGTCCCTGCTGACTGATCCAGCGCAAGTATCGCGGGCTCAATTGAGTGCTGACCTTGATGGTAATCGTGAATTGATGGATCAGCTGCGTCGAGAGAATGACGACCTACGCGCTCGTCTCAACAAGCTTGAGGGGTCGGATTATGTGCAAATGCTGACGCGGCTTGTTGAGCTGCAAAATTTACAAATTGATCGTTTGCGGGAAGAGGCTAGCGCGACACCGATTGATTCGGCTCAGCTGCTGGTTGCCTTGGCCCCGCCAAGTGAGCGGCCTGTATTGGGGGGGGCAATAACCTCTGAGCTAACCCCTGAATTAACGACTGAGCCTGTCGGTGCACTTGCGGCTTCAGCGTTAGCGGTTAACGCTACCAGTCTAATTACCACGCCATCTGCCGGCGTAGTAATTAACGAAGTGATGGCTGCGAGCTTGTCCGAGTCATTGCGCGAGCCTCAGCATCTGGAGCTGCGAGCATGGTGGCAGACGGGTTTATTGCTGGGGTTGCCGCTATTGGCGGTGGGGCTGTATTTACTAATGGGGTTACGTTTGCGCTCTCAATCTGTCGGTGCGGTGGCGCGTGGTGCTGCGGCGGAACCTCTCGTGGGTGTCGATTATTGGCTGCCAGGCGCGACCGAAGGTGAGGGGGTGCACTGGTCGGAAGGTAGGGCTCTCAATGAGTTGGTTGATGATGTTGTTGTGCCTGTGTTGGGGGTTGAGTCCCCCGAAGATTTAGATAAGCCGTTGTTATTGCTTGATGAGGTACTGGATCGGGAGTTTGAAGCGCTGGTGGAGGCGGCTGACTTTGACCCGGCCTGCGAATTTTCTGGACCTGATCATGCCCTTAGTGATGTTGGCACGGGTGTGGATGTCCAGGAGCAGAGCGCGGATGCGGATGTTACTAGCCTTGAGTCTGGCGCTTTACAGGCCGCTATTGTGGCCGCTGCTCGCGATGCGGCTGACGCCGGGAGCTTGTCCCCTTTTAATGACAGCTTTGATGGGCTTGCTGGTGCAGGGGGCGCTGATGTTCACCCTTGCGAAATGGGTAGTTTGCCCGGCATTGACCAAGATTTCGGGTTAAATGATGCTGTGCAAAATGCCGCGCAGGCCGCCCCTTCGGTAAGCGATCCGCAAGAGCTCGAATTTGAGCTGAGTTTTGACCAGCAGGCTGAGTTTGAAGAGGACTGGTTAGATGAGTCGAGTCTGCCGGTTGACGTTTTCCATGCTGTAGGTGGCAAGCCTTCTGAGGTGAAGGCCGATGAAGAGGGTTTATCGTCATTAGGTCGCCGCCGGGATGATGCTGATTATATTGATGATTCATTGGAGGATGTAGCCAAGGTGTTGCCTTTTCAGCGCCGCCGCAGTGATGCCGAAGTGAGGAAAAGTATTCAGGCTAAAACCAGCGGCTACACACCGCCTGACGAAGCCTATGTCGTTTGTGATTGCGATGATGATACAGTTTTATCGTTGGATTTTAATTTGATTGATGATCCCGAGTTCAGTGAGCAGGGTTTGAATGTGGATGGCTTTGAGAGTCCGGATCATGATGGTGCGGTTGCTGGACGTTCAGATACGCCGGTAACAAAAGGAGAGGTGGCGGGTATTGTGGCGGGCCTAGAAGTCGGTGTAGGACGCGACAGTGATGCGATCAGTGATGTGGCGGGGCAGCCGTTGTTTGTTGATCTGCAGTTTCGTGCGTCTAATCGGGACGGTGGGGCGCCGCAAGTTTCGCCGCGCTGAGGCTGGCAAAGCCCCCCAGTTTGTTGGGGTACAAAATCAGTAGGCATAAAAAAGCCGCAGACGTTAACGTCTGCGGCTTTTAAATTGGTGGAGCCTAGCGGGATCGAACCGCTGACCTCAACACTGCCAGTGTTGCGCTCTCCCAGCTGAGCTAAGGCCCCGAAAGAGGAGCGTATTCTAGGTATGCGAGGCGCTCGCGTCAAGGGTCTAGAGGCGAAGTTTTCACTCTCTGGGTTGCGTGTGCTACATGCTGCTATCCACCCACTTTGGGTGTGAGTATATTGGGTCGGATCTCCAGTAGGTCGACGGCGACCCCGACCGGTTGCGCGAGTGCGTAAACAACGGCGTTGGCGACATCGTTCACCTCCATGCCCGAGTCCATGTGTGCGCCAGCGTCTTGCCAAGCTGTAAGGCCGGCGATCAGTGCCTCACTGTCCCAACCGTCGGAGAAGTTTGTCCAAGCACCGCCTGGACGAAGACAGGTAACGCCAATGCCATCGACTTGTAGCTCTTCGCGCAGATCGCGACTAAAGCGTTCAACCGCAGCTTTTGTGGCGGCGTATATAGAGAGGTGGCTCATCTCGTCATAGTGCCAAGCTGATGCGGAAGATATATTGATAATGCGCGGGTTGTCGCTGCCGCGCAGCAATGGAATGGCGGCTTGGCTGGCGAAGACCGTACCGAGGAAGTTGGTGTTAACCTGTAAAATCACCTCCTCGGCTTTTAATTTCTCAACGCTGTTGGGTCGAGCTAGGCCTGCGTTGTTGATCAAGCCATTGAGCTGGCCAAAGTGCTCTTTAATGGCCTGTAGGGCCTCGTTAATTTGTTGGCTGCTGCCGACGTCAGCAGTGGCAGCAAAGCAGTGTTGCTTACCCAGACTTTCGGCCGCTTGTTGCAGTGCGCGAGCGTCTCGACCAATCAGGCCGGCACAATATCCGGCTTCAATAAGTTTGCTGGCAATTGCAAACCCAAAACCTTTAGAGCCGCCGGTGATGGCGATGACATGACGGTTATCTGATTGCTGGCTCATGAGTGGATTCCTACTGCGATGGTTTTTGTTTCGAGGTATTCATCAAAGCCTTCGCGGCCCATTTCTCTGCCTATCCCGCTTTGTTTGTAACCGCCAAAAGGGGCGTCGGCGGCGTAAAAATTGCCGCCATTGACATTGACTGTTCCGACTCGCAGCTTGCGAGCAACAGACAGTGCTCGAGTTTCATCGGCTGACCAGACGCCGGCCGATAGGCCGAAGGGCGAGTCGTTGGCGATGGCGATGGCTTCTTCTTCGGTGTCGTAACAGATGACCGATAGGACAGGACCAAAAATTTCTTCCTGCGCGATGGTCATTTTATTGTCCACATCGACAAATACGGTTGGTTCAATGTAATAGCCTTTTTCAATGTGAGCCGGTGTACCGCCGCCCACAAGAATGCGGGCGCCTTCGGCTTTACCTTTTTCGATGTACTCGAGCACTCGAGCGCGCTGTTTGGCGTTAACCACTGGCCCCATAATTTGGCTGTCCGAGGCTGGATCTCCATACTCAATAAATTGGAAATAGGCGGTAAGCAGTTCCTCAACTTCCTGTTGGCGTGAGCGGGGAATAAGCAGGCGTGTTTGAATGGCGCAGCCTTGACCTGCGTGGAAGCAGACCGCAAGGGCTGTCAGCAAACTCTGGCTGAGGTCGGCGTCATCCAGCATGATATTGGCTGACTTGCCGCCCAGCTCTAGAAACACTTTTTTCACCGTTGCTGAGGCTTGCGACATGATGCGTTTGCCGACCGGTGTTGAGCCGGTGAATGAAATCATGTCTACGCGCGGGTCTTCGACCAATTGTTCACCCGTTGTCTGTGGGTCGCTTGCGGTGATGACATTGAACACTCCAGCCGGTATGTCCGTGTACTTAGCAACCAGTTTGCCCAGCAGTGTTGCGGACCAGGGGGTGTCGGGTGCCGCTTTGAGTATCACGGTACAGCCTGCCGCCAGGGCGGGAATGCACTTGGCTAGGTTGATTTGCAGTGGCACGTTCCAGGGGGTAACGCAGCCGACAACGCCGATGGCTTCTTTTTCCACTAGGCGTTTCGATTTCAAGCCCATAGGTGCCGCGATACCAATGTCCTTACTCCATGGGTAGTTGGGCAACTGCTCCAGGGTGTAGTCAATAAAGCCAATGGGCAGATCGCAGTGTGGTCCCATGTCGCCGCAAATACCGAGTGGTGCCCCCGTTTCGGCGGAGATTTGTTGGCGTAGGTCATCGGCCTCTTCCAGTAGGGCATCTTTGAGTTGGCGCAAGCAGCGCAATCGTAGTTCGTGATTGCGTGACCAGTCTGTTGTGTCAAAGGCGTTGCGCGCGGCGGCAATTGCTCGCTCCATATCGTCGCGACCAGCGTCGGCTACCTCGCCCAGCGCTCGCTCGGTTGCAGGGTCGATGTTGGTGTAGGTTTTGCCTGAGGCTGCGGATGTCAATTCACCATTAATAAATAGTAGGGCTTCACTGTTCATCTTTTATGCCTTATTTAAAAACATGTCGTAAACGCGGACGCGCAATGCTTGTGTGGATGGAAGTTCGACATTGAGCTCGGCCGCACTGCCGAGTGCGCTGTCGAGGTCCTTTTCGCTGAGCTTGCCAAACGGTCCAAACATTTGCTGCATCTCTTCTTCGCTGCAGCTGGTTGCCAGGGCGTTCCTGCTGCTGATGAACATGTGCATTGTCTCGTTGATGATGCCGTTAGACTCACCCACTTCACGGAGCATGTCGATGGAGAGCCCGCCAGCTTCGGCCAGTTTGGTGGCTTCAGACATGGCCATGAACTCGGCGTAGGTGATTAGGTTGTTGCAGAGTTTGAGCAGGAGTCCTGAGCCAATCTTGCCGGCGTGAACAATCTTGTCGGCTGAGGTCTCGAATACCGCTTTGGATAGGTTGATCGTGTCTTCATCACCACCAACCATATAGCAGAGGGTGGCGTTCTCAGCGCCGTTAGCACCGCCGGAAATCGCTGCGTCGAATAAATTAAGTTGATGTGCTTGAGCATCGTCCGCCCAGCGTAGCATCGAGGCGTGGGTGACCGTGCTGTGAATCGCAATCCTGCTGCCTGTCTGCGCATTGCTGAAGATGCCATCGTCACCATAGAGTAAAGTTTCCACCTGTGCGTCATCGCGTACGCAGATGCCTATGTGTTCACAGTTGTTGGCCAACTCAGCCACTGATGGGCATATATTTGCGCCTGCAATTTCGAGCTCTTTGCACGCTTGTTCGCTTATATCAAAAACGTGGACGTTAAACGCCTCGGAGATTAGGTGCATGGCGCAGGGCTTACCTATATTGCCCAAACCAATAAAACCAACATTCATGCGTTGGGTCATTGTGTCCCTCTCTATTATTAATTGTTAGTGGGTAAGCATTAGAGTATTTTCTGTCTTTTCAAATATTGTCAATGAAGCTTGACGGTTGGTCAAGTTGTATTTACCATCTGCTTTATGTCATCTGCATCGAATACACACTGGGCCGCAGGCCGCCTTTGGGCGAGCTATAAAAATAACTTTGCTCGTCATCTGCTGGGCGTAAGTCGCCACCTGCAATCTGAAACCATGAAGCGCTTGTCTGAGCGCATGGGGCACCAGCATCTGCGCCTGAATTTCGAGCCCTACTTATCGTTGCTCAATGAAGAAGGGCTGCGCATCACCGAGTTGGCAGAGCAGCTTGAGATTAGTAAGCAGGCCTGTAATCAAACCGCTAATCAGATTGAAAAGGCAGGCTACATTCGCCGCCAGGCTGACCCATGTGATGGGCGGGCTAAGCGCATTGTGTTGACGCCGAAGGGGCGTCAGCTTCAGCTTGATGGTTTACAGGTGAGTGCTGAGATGCACAGCGAGTATGAAGCGTTAGTTGGCTCTCAAGGTTTAAGTGCTGTTGTGGCTACTTTGTCCAGCTTGGACGGTGCGCTGGGGCTGACCGGTGGTCGGGCTGGCAATGCGGGTCAGGTGATTGCTGAGGTTGGTGAGGGGGCCTTATTGGCTGGCTTGTTGCCGCGCTTGGCTGATTATGTGACACGCCGGCTGATGGTGTTAACCATGGCCAAGGGGCACCTAGGTTTGAAGCCCTCTTTTGGCCAAGTGCTGACATTGATTGGCCCTGAAGGGGGGCGAATCAATCGTATTGCGGCTATCCAGAAAGTCAGTAAGCAGGCGGTAAGCGCTACTGTCTCTGAGCTCGATAGTCTGGGGTATTTAGAGCGTCGGCCTGAGCCGGGGGATGCGCGACAAGTTTTGATTCACCTTACGGCGCAGGGTAGAGGTCTTATTGCGGATTCGGTGGAGGCTTTGAATGGCTTGGAGGAGGCGTTAGAGGTGCTGCTTGGGGAGGCTGATTTTGAGAGTTTCAAGGCCGTTCTTCTTCACCTTTACCAAGGGTTGTGTGTCGAGTCAGAGGTGTTTTCGCCTACAGAGAGTATTGATCTTGGCGTATTAGCCCAGCAGCTTAAAAGCCAGCTCGGCGATGAGGCGGTCAGAGAGTTGGTGGCGCTACTGTTACAAAAATAACACCGGTTTTAGTGAGGCAGCCTTGATGCTGCCTGAAATTTTAGAGTTGTGGGGGTAAAAGATGGATGGTTTGTTTGATTTAATTGGCGCTCATTATGATTTGACCTTGTCGGTGATCGCCTTGGTTTTGATGGTGGTGATGACAGTTTTTGGAAAGTTTATTGCGTTTAAAGTTCCGGCATTAGCTCGTATGAAATTAATTAATGAGAAGGGTGATGCTGAAAAAATAAAAATGAAAAAATACATGCCTATTGTTAAGAAGAATAGGTTGGTGGGTTTTCTGTGCAACGTGGTCTTTTTTGTATTGATTTTACCTTTTGTGCTAACGGTAGAGTCGATGTCTGTATGGGCAATTTTATTCGACGTGATATTAATTTTAATGGTCTATGATTTCTTCTACTACTTGGTGCATCGCTTTTGGTTTCATGGTGATGGGCCTATGCGAAAAATTCATGCGTTGCATCATCAGGCGCGTCAACCGACCTACATTGACGCCCATTATGTCCATCCGATGGAAACATTTATTGGCTTAACCTTGATTATGGCAACGGTCGTTATGTTATCGGTGTTGATGGGGCCTTTCCATGTCGCCTCAATTGTTGTGATGTTTGTGCTCTATACGCAATTGAACACCATAAATCATACGTTTGTTGATCTGCCTTACTTTCCATTTAAAACGTTAAGTTGGATTACGAAAAAGCATCATGTACACCATGAAAATATGCAGATGGGTAACTACGCTTCGCTGACGATGTTGTATGACAAGTTGTTTGGAACGCTTGATTAGTCTGGTCTTAAAATAATAAAAGGTTTAGTTATGAACGATAAAGAACGCAGAGAACTCGGTGAGAAAACAATGTTGGATGTCTATGCTGGGGACATCATGGTGCCGCCAGAAGGTTATGATTTTACCGATGTGATGTTGAAGCAACTGTTTGCAGAGTTGTGGACACGCGACACTTTGAGTATGCGAGATAAGCGTATATTGCTGATGGGCATTATTGCGGAAAAAGGCGAGGCGGCGACATTTAAAATTCAAGTGAAGGCGGCCTTGAAGCGGGGAGAGATGACACCCGAAGAGGCTCGCGAGCTTTTACTCTTTATTGCTCAGTATAGCGGCTACCCCCGTGCTGCATCCATGCTAATGGCGACAGAGGAGGCGATTGGAGAGTTTCAGTCAGAAACGGAGGCGTAGTGGTTCACGCTTGGTATACGTAAGGGGCTTTGTGGTCGCTGCGTATTTCTTGAGTTACGGTTCTTCAGGGGTTGGTAGTAATGTTACAGGCATAAAAAAACCTCGGTTTTTAACCGAGGTTCTATAATTTGGTGGAGCCTAGCGGGATCGAACCGCTGACCTCAACACTGCCAGTGTTGCGCTCTCCCAGCTGAGCTAAGGCCCCACATCACCTTCTTTCGAAAGCCGAGGCATTCTAACATCGAGCTTCTTCTTGTCAACCTAGATCGTAATATTTACAGTGATTACAATCCTGTTCAGGGCTTGCCATATCTGTGGTGTTGGACTTAACGGCAATCGCGTACCATAGGCTGCTGATTGATGATGTTATTAAGGGTGAAATGATGACTGAAGACGATAACAAGTCTGCCTCCCATAAAAAGAAAATGGAAAAGCAGAAAGCCAGTGTGGATGCCAGTATTGCGGCAGCTGTTGAGGAGCGTGGTGTTTGTATTTTACTGACCGGCGACGGTAAAGGTAAAACCAGCTCGGGTTTTGGGATGGTCATGCGCGCGCTAGGTTATGGTCATAAAGTTGGCGTTGTGCAATTTATCAAGGGAGAGCAGTTGTCAGGTGAGGAGCTGTGGATGCAGCAACATCACCCAGCCGATGATTTTTACCAGATGGGCACGGGCTTTACTTGGGATACCCAAGACCGTTCGGCCGATATTGCCGCAGCAGAAAGAACGTGGGCAGTTGCTGAGCGTATGCTCAGTGATGCTAGCTACAATTTGGTGCTGCTGGATGAAATGACTTACATGCTGGCTTATAAGTATTTGGATGAGGAAATGATCCTGGACGCTGTTGCGCGGCGCCCACGTGAGATGAGTGTGGTGATGACTGGGCGTGGCGGGGGCAAGGCGTTAAAAGAGTTATGTGATACGGTTTCTGAGGTGAAGGATATCAAACACGCCTATAAATCGGGTATTAAGGCGCGACAAGGTGTTGATTACTGATTTTCACCTTAAGCGTGAAGGCTGGTGCAGTGTTTATCTTGCTGCACCATCTAGTCCTTCGCTTCCCTTTGTGTATTTGAGCACCGCTTGCGCTGTGGCGATGAGTTGCTGGTTGCTGTCGGTTATTTCTGCGCTGGCGTAATAAATTTTGTAGCCTGACTTTATCACCTCGCCTGAAGCAAATAGCTCGCCACTGCTGGCTTGCGCCATGAAATTGGTGTTCAGTGACAGTGTCAGTGCTTTGCGGATGTTGTTGGGGTTTGTGCAATAAGTGCCCGACAGGGCAGTGGCAACATCGAGCAGAGAGCAGAGAAAACCGCCGTGTGGCACACCGTGTGAATTCAGAAAAATGTCTTTCAACTTCACCTTTAGTTTGACTTGGTTTTCTTGCCATTCAGTGATTTGAATCCCCAGATGCTGGGTAAAGGGTGATTGGAACGTCAGCTCAGGCATTATTTAATCTCATTGATTTGAATCGGTGCGTCTTGTGTTGCGCTAGGCATTGCCAATGTGGCGGCTCCGGCACAGACGACCAAGAATATACCGTAAAATGACAATGTGCTTGGTATGTCTTGCCAAAGGATCCACCCGAGAACGCCAGAAAAAACCACAGAAAAATAGCTGATGGGGGCGACAACGCTAGGTTTTGCGTAGCTGTAGGCCAGTGTGTAAGACCACATGGCCAGGTAGATGGATACGCCTATATAGGCGAGATAAGGCCATGTATCGAGTGCTGGTAGCCCCTGCCAATCGCTTACAGCAAGCGGCAGGCTACACAATGTCGATAGCGCAAAATAGTAAAACATGATGGTTTGGCTGCTGTCGGTGTGTGATAGCCTTCGTGTGCCAACCATTGATGTTGCCAATGCAGCCCCTGATCCCAGTCCGACCCAGTAAGCCAGTGCAACACCATTGCTTGGATTTTCGGGGCTAAGTATGAAGCTAATACCTATAAATCCGATGACCAGTGGGAACCATCGCCGCTTATCAATGAGCTGTCTTCCCCAAATAAATAGCACCAGTGGCACAAAAAGTGGTGCGGTGTTGCGCAATAAGTTCGCCTCGACCAGAGAAATTTCATTGAGGGCGTAAAAATAAGCCAAGAAACTGAGCCAGCCCGCGAGCCCGCGAGTGATATGTGTGCTTATTTGACTTGTGTGTAGTTGTTGCCGGTCTTTGATGATGTTGGGCAGTATTAGCAATAGGCAGAGGCTGTATTGGATAAATATGATGACCGATATTGGTACGTCACTGGCAATAAGCTTGGTCGCTGCACCCGCAGTGCTCCCAATAAGTGCAGTGGTGAGTGCAAATACAATGCCTCGCTGAAGATTGTCGTTGATGATTGGCATTGCGGCCCCCTGATTTGAGCCGCTCAGTTTAGCGGCTTGTTGTGTGATGTCTAGCACGCCATAGGCTTAACTGTTTAAAGATTTAGCGGTTCCAGCCGTTGTGCATTATTCTATGCTTGTTCTCGCTTAGAGGGGCAGTTGGTGTCGCCTTTCATAGTCTTTGTGTTCGGTCGTTGGGGTGTGTCGCTAAGAATGAAGTGCATTGTGCAGTACGTATTGGCTATCGCTGCTTGTTTTGGGGGGCTGTTGGCTTCAAACCCATCGTTTGGTCAGTATTTGGAGCTAACTGAGGCGCACCTAGAGGCGATTGGGCGGCGCTACGATGATGCTGCTCGCGATCGTGTCAGTGATTGGCGGCAGCTGATGATGCGTGCCCGCGAGTTGGCGAGTCAACAGGATGGGCCTCGAGTGAAACAGGCAAACGATTTCTTTAATCGTGTGCGCTGGGTGAGTGATATCGAACACTGGGGGAAGGAGGATTACTGGGCAACGCCTATTGAAACACTCGCGACCAATGCTGGCGATTGCGAGGACTTTTCTATCGGCAAGTATTTTACGCTGAATGAGGTGGGTGTCGATAAGGAGAAGATTCGAATTACCTACGTAAAGGCCCTTGAGTTTAATCAGGCGCACATGGTTTTGGCCTACTACGCTACACCTGAGTCGGAGCCGCTAATCCTTGATAACATTAATAAAACGATTTTACCTGCATCACAGCGCACAGATCTGTTGCCGATTTACAGTTTTAATGGTGATAGTTTGTGGCTAGCAAAGGCGCGTGGCCGCAAGTTAAACGCCGATAGCCAGAAGAGTCTACCGCAGTGGCGCGAGGTGAATGAGCGGATGTTAAGTGAATTGTTAAAATGAATGCAGTTGTGTCTTTGTAAATACTAAAAAAGCCACTTCCGTGGCTTTTTTAGTATTTGTGTTAGGCGTTTTTGTCAGCTCAAATTTTAAACTTCTCGATGAGTTGAGACAGTTCGATGGCGGTTTGGTCAAGTTGGTTGGCGATCTGCGTTGCCCCTTGGGCAGTTTGATGCGTTTGCTGTGCAAGGGTGTTCATGTTGTCGACATTTTGTCGGATCTCGTTGGCTGCGGCGCTTTGTTGTTCAGCCGCTGTGGCGATCTGCGTATTCATATCTCGAATGCTACTGACCGAGCTGGTGATTTCGCGAATGGATCCCCCCGCGTGATCGGCTAGTTTTACTGTTGACTTGGTTTGTTCCTGGCTGCTGCCCATGGCCTTTACTGCATTGGAGGCGCCAGTTTGGACGGTCTCGATGATCTGCTGAATCTCCTCGGTGGACTCTTGGGTGCGCTGGGCAAGGGCGCGCACTTCGTCGGCGACAACGGCAAAGCCTCGGCCCTGTTCGCCGGCGCGTGCAGCTTCGATGGCTGCATTTAAGGCGAGTAAGTTGGTTTGCTCGGCGATGCCCTTAATTACGTCCAATACGGCGCCGACACTCGAAGTGTCTTTTTCGAGTTGATTCATCGCCCCAGCAACATGATCTACCTCGTCGGAAAGTGCATTTATGGAACCAATGGTTTGGCCCATGATGTCCAAGCCTTCCTGTGCGTTGTGATCGGCTTGTTCGGCCGCTGCGGCTGCTCCCGCTGCATTTTGGGCAACATCTTGAACTGTTTCTGACATTTCGCTTACGGCGGTTGAAACTTGCTGTGTGTACTGCTCGGTTTCACCCGTGTTGCGGGTGATGTCCATGGCTGTTTGATTGATGCTTTTTGATGCATCTTGTAGCTGTCTTGCTGTGTCGCGAACTTTTGATAGTACTTCAATGATTTCATCTTGCATGTGATCTAGATTTCTTGAAAGGTCCCCCAGTTCGTCCTTTGCTGAGGTGTCGAAGTGGGTTTGGAAGTCACAATGCCCGAGGTTGTCGATGTTTTTCATTACGCTGTTAAGTGGCTTTAGGAAGATGTTTTGTAGGACCATCCACAGCAGTGATACGACGAGTACGGTAATGCAGATGACCCCGAGTGTTGACCAGAGGCTGACCTGTGCGCTGCGCTCATCGACCTCTTTACTGAACTCTAGGCGAAGCTTGGTGAATTCATCGGCAATGGTTTTAAGTTGTTTGGAGGGTGCTCTGTCGATGCCTTTGACGGCCTTGTCTCCGGCGCTGGGAACAAATCCTGAGTCGATGAATTCTTGGTAGCCACGTTTATAGGCTTGGCCCATAGTTTGATGTGCAGCTAAAAAGTCTTCTATGTCAGCTTTGTGGGTGGCGAGATCGTCTTTTAGGGTAGGGATTAGGTCTCGCCCCAGCTGTTGTATTGTATCCTGTTGCTTTTCAAACTTGCCCCAGTACTTGTTTAGCTGCTTGGGGTCTGAACCACGCAGGAGTACGTTTTTCCACTCCTGAACCTGTACTTTAAAATTGAAGTTCATTTGATTTACGGACTGTTCTGCGCGCACATGCTCGTGCATTAAGGTGTGATACTCGTGAATGCTGCCGTTGAGTGCGATAACGGCGCTTTCGGATACGGCAAGTAACAAACCGAACCCGGTGAGTACGACCAAAATTAGCTTTGCTTTTAGGCTTTGAGTGTTAATTTGCAGCACATTATTACCCTTGTTAAATCACGCCAAGTGGTGTCATCCTGATCGAATAAATACTGGGACTAAGCTACACATCAATAACGGCTATTGAATGCTGCTTGTTGGGTCTGTGTAGATGAGTATAGGTGGTGTGGCGTGGTTTGCAGGGGGGGGGAAGGGGATACAAAAAAGGCCGCTTGCGCGGCCTTTTTAAACGATGAAGAGTTACTTGCGCTCTTCCAGCGGCGTGAAATCACGCGGCTCGTAACCCTTGTACAGCTGGCGTGGACGGCCAATCTTGTACGGGCTGCTGATCATTTCGTTCCAGTGTGCAATCCAGCCAGAAACACGGCCAGTGGCAAATATCACGGTGAACATATCAGTTGGGATACCGATAGCTTTCATGATGATGCCGGAGTAGAAGTCGACGTTCGGGTAGAGCTTGCGCTCAACGAAGTATGGATCTTCCAGAGCGATTTCTTCTAGACGTTTGGCGATGGCCAGTACTGGATCGTTCTCGATACCCAGTTCAGCCAACACTTCGTCACATGTCTCTTTCATGACCTTGGCGCGGGGGTCAAAGTTCTTGTAAACGCGATGACCGAAGCCCATTAGGCGGAACGGGTCATTCTTGTCCTTGGCCTTGGCAACGAAGGCGTCGATGTTAGAAACATCACCGATTTCGTCA
>Ga0105356_10003106_pt1 | contig 16419 bp, 18 predicted proteins | sample GOMGulsemesocosm_3_FD_83502 | JGI IMG/M metagenome (GOLD analysis project Ga0105356, IMG submission 83502) | Methane-oxidizing microbial communities from mesocosms in the Gulf of Mexico - GOM9D Gulf of Mexico | ecosystem: Environmental > Aquatic > Marine > Cold seeps | place: Gulf of Mexico...
AAATGAAATTAATTATTTTAAATAACTTAAAAATTCTGTTCTAGAAATATCCTTAGCCCCCAGACTTTCTAAATGATTGGTATATACCTGGCAATCTATAAGTTTATAATTAGTGTTCTGAATGAAGGTTATAAAACCAACTTTGCTTGCATTACTCTCTTTAGTAAACATACTTTCACCACAGAATACATTAGTTCCTAAATCAATTCCATACAATCCTGCGACTAATGATTCACCCTTCCATACCTCAACAGACTTAGCATAGCCAAGTTTATGAAGCTCCATATAGCCATCAATCATGGGATTGGTTATCCAGCTGCTGGTTTGTCCTTCACGCTTTATGTTTGAACACTCTTGAATCACAGCATTAAAGGCTTTATTTATGGTAACCGTATAATCACAATTTTTCAGCACTTGTTTCATGCTTTTCGAGACCTTTAGTTGCTCTGGAAACAATACAAATCTGGGATCTGGAGACCACCACAAAATAGGCTCAGATTCTTCATACCATGGAAAAATACCATTTTTATATGCGTGAATCAATCGCTCGGCAGATAAGTCTCCCCCAACTGCGAGTAAACCATCTTCAGTTGCTAGAGTTACATCTGGAAATTCTATTTTTTCAGTTAAATAGTACATCTATATAATCAAAAGACCCAAAATAAAGATAAGTGTTCCTACACACATTAATATAAGGGTATATGGTAAAATTTCTTTAGCTTTTAACTTCGTGATCCCTAATAATGGTAATGCCCAAAACGGTTGCAACATATTCGTAATTTGGTCACCATAGGACAAGGCCATTATTGCTTTTGGAAGTGGTACTCCTAATTTTAATGCAGATTCAACTACAATTGGCCCTTGAATTGCCCATTGACCTCCTCCGCTTGGGACAAAAATATTTACCAATCCAGCACTAAAAAATGTAAATATTGGCAGCGTGGTTTCCGTTGCTACTGAAACGAAAAAATCTGAAATCATAACCACCATCCCGGTGCTTTTCATTATTCCCATTATACCAAAATAAAGTGGAAATTGAATTAAAATCCCAGAGGTTCCTTTAATAGCTTCCTCTATAGCGTTTAAAAAATTCTTGAAGTTTTTATGTAATACGATCGCTAATCCCAGCATAAAAAAATTAAGCATGTTGGGTGTAATTTGAAGGCTTAACAAATTCCCCCAGTACTGATAAAAAAAAGCGACTAATATTAAGAGTCCAAAACCAATTCCTAAAATGCTTGAATAGTCTAATTTTTCTGCACCTTCAATAGTTTCTGAAGATTCTGATTGAAATTTATAATGGGTAAGTTTGAAATTAGTAGGTTTCGTAACCTTAGCTATACGGCGAAGCACTAAAGGCACAATAATTAATAAAATTGCAAATAGCACTAAGTTCCACCAGCTAAAAATAGTTAAATCGAATCCTATACTTTCTGGTATTTGATTTATAGTTTCGGGTGTTGAAACACCCTCCATAAAGTCTTTAATATGATTAGTTTCTGCAACTTTAATAGGTGCCGATCCACTTATCCCTCCATGCCAAACCATGAGTCCAACATAACCCGCTGCTCCTACCAAAGGATAATTAATAGGAATATTATTGCGCATGGCGTGCTCTCCAACTTTACGTGCTAAAATAGCTCCAAAAATAAGTCCGAGTCCCCAATTTAAAAATGCTGCTAGCATCGTTGTTACACTCACCAGAACAACAGCACTTGCCGTACTCGTTACATTTTTAGACAAGTTTACAATAAGTGAATTGGCAGGTTTGCTAAGTGCTAATACATGCCCCAACACAAGAATAAGCATCATTTGATACGCAAAGACAAGTAAAGAATTGTTCCAAATCCCTTGCTCCCAAAATGATAATATATTCAATAACTTATTACTTTCTCCATCAGATTCTGTAAAAAATAAAGCCAGAATTATTGTAAGTACCGTTAGTAATATCGCAATTGTGAAAGGAGACGGCATATACCTTTTAAAAGCGGCCTCAATTGTTTTTGTAATATTCATAGCATGAAAATTAACACTATTTATAACAACAAAAAAACCTCAATGCTAATTAACATTGAGGTTTTAATATAGATATCATTCTATTATTAGAATGGAAGATCGTCGTGATCTCCTTCGTTTAATTTTTCTACAGGCTCAAAAGCTTCTGCTGGCGGCACAGGAGCATTCCCTCCATCTTGCTGAACACCTTCAATACGCCATCCTTGAATAGAGTTAAAATACTTAGTTTCTCCTTGTGGATTTACCCATTCTCTACCTCTTAGGTTGATGCTTACTTTTACTTGTTGACCAACTTGAAAATTGTTCAATAAATCTGTTTTATCCTGAACAAATTCAATCATGATGTGCTGAGGATATTGCTCGTCAGTAGTTAATACTATTTCTCTTTTTCTAAACCCATTTGCTCCAAACGTTTGAGTTTCTCCAATCATTTTTACTTTTCCTTGTACTTCCATCAATTATAATTTATTTCTGTGTTTTTAATTTGTCTTATTAATCTGAACTTGCTTTAACTAAGCAACAATTTCCATGCGCTATCCACATCGCCATAGCTCAAATAATTTTGCGCTAATTTATGCTTTTCTCTGTGGCTAGCCTCTTTAATATTTGGATATCTTTTACTAATATCATTAACAAAGGCTTCAATAACCTCCACCGTAGGTAAGGCTTCAACATTCCCCAATACTCCAAGATCATTACCTGTTAGTATCATGCTATTTCTAACATGCTCTGGCATGGCATCAACACCTATTCCTAAGGTGGCAATTGGTTTTGGAATCTCAAAAAAACCTTTATTTGCTCTACTATAATAGCTTCCTCCTGCTCTGGACACTAAGTCTAATTGCTCTTGATTTATGGAACCATCTTCATTCAACACTTCATTTGCGATATGTAATTTTACAACTTCGCAAATTACTAAATTCCCCGCACCTCCTTCTGTTCCTAATTTGATAATCTCATTCACCTTACATTCAAACTGTACTGGAGATTCTGCTACACGAAAGGGTTTTACAATATCTGATGCTAGCATTGTTAAACCAGCCTTATCAAACTCATTAACGCCTTTCGGGTATTCTGTACTTGTTAATGAAGCTTGTTGAACCAAATCATAATTTACAACATTAATCACGACTTCTTTTGCATACTCAGCATTTTCTAATGTATGTTTAGTTGTATTATCGCGAACTCTCCTTGCAGGTGAAAAAATCAGTATAGGAGGATTTGCACTAAATACATTAAAGAAACTGAATGGTGATAAATTAGGATTCCCATCAGCATCAATTGTACTTGCAAAAGCTATAGGTCGAGGAGCCACAGCACTGAGCAAATAACTGTGTAATTTTCCAACTGAAAGATCTTTAGGTTCAAAAGAGGTCATTTTCTGCAAATTTGAGCAAAGTTAACAATCTATGTATTAACTAAAAAACCATTTTACTAACAAGTCAGACAATAATATTAACATTATTGCATTTAATAGACAATGCATTGCATAATTGAGATTTTAAGCTTAAAGATTTTCAAATTACTGAATACTTTAAGTATATTTAGAATTATAATTTAATACACTAATTTTTGAGCAACAGAAACATTTCCCGTTGGATTATTATTATAGCCTCTTTTGCTATTATTTCACTTATCCTTTGGAACACTTATGCTTTTTTTCAAAATTTTAAAGCTGAAGAGCGAAGCAAAATGAAGAATTGGTCTTCGGCCCAAAGAGAGTTGGGGAAAATGATTGATTTGGAAGGAAATGTTAATCTCCCTTTAGATATCATTACAAGTAATACAACAACGCCCATTATTAGTGTAAACTACGAAGGCAATATTAGCCACAATAATATTGACGAAGAAAAGGCCAAAGATTCGTTATATATTCAACAATTAATCACCAAATTTGAGAAAGAGAACACCCCTATTAAAACAATTCTTGATGGTGAAGTATTAACCACTATATACTATGGCAACTCGCCTTTGCTCAACAAATTAAAATATTATCCCTTAGCTTTATTACTTATCATTTTATTGTTTGGAGCAGTCGTTTATTTTTTCTACCGAAGCTCAAAAGTGGCTACTCAAAATAAACTATGGACAGGAATGGCCAAGGAAACGGCACATCAAATTGGTACGCCATTGTCTTCGCTAATTGGTTGGACCGAAATATTAAAAATAGAAAATGTCAATCCCGATCATATTGTCGAGATTGAAAAAGATATTGACCGATTACAAACCATTACGGAACGCTTTAGTAAAATTGGCTCAATACCAACTTTAGCAATAACTGACATCATTGCCGAAACACAGGATGCTTACCATTACTTAAAGGCACGATCATCTAAGCTAATAGACTTTGAATTTATTGCTCCAGAAGAACAAATTAGAGTGAATCTCAATGCCCAATTATATAATTGGACCATTGAAAATTTAGTTAAAAATGCCATTGATGCGATGAAAGGTAAAGGTCTGATAAAAATTGAGATTTTACCAAACGAAAAATTTGTACATATCCGAGTTACAGATACTGGGAAAGGCATCCCAAAACAATTATTTAAACAGATCTTTGAACCTGGGTTTACAAGTAAAAAAAGAGGATGGGGACTTGGTCTCTCTCTTGCGAAACGCATTATAGAGGAGTATCATAATGGAAAAATAAAAGTAATTTCTTCTGAGATTGATAAGGGCACAACGATTCAAATTTCTTTAAAGCAACTATAGTCTTAACTTGAGCTTGTCCCGACTCCATCCTGTAACCGCTGTTTGGCTACAAATTCTTTACAGATTATCTTGAATTGCTTTAGCTAGAGTCTGAAATTCTTCAACTGACAAAGATGCTTTAGTTATAAATCGTGCATCTTCCATTGAATTTAGAGGAATTAAATGCACATGTGTATGAGGTACTTCTAGGCCAATAACTGAAACCCCAACGCGTTTACACTCGATTGTTTTTTCAATGGCAATAGCCACTTTTCTAGAAAAACTCATAAGACCAAGGTATTGAGCTTCATCCAAATCAAAAATTTTATCGACTTCTACTTTCGGAATGCAAAGCGTATGACCTTTAGCATTAGGATTCACATCCAAAAAAGCTAAAAACTCATCTGTTTCAGCAACTTTATAACAAGGAATCTCCCCGTTAACTATTTTAGTAAATATTGAAGGCATAATCTGGATTAATTAGGACTATAAAGATAAAAGATTCCAGCGTTAACTAGAATCTTTTTTAATCTAATATTTTAAAAGCAACTATCTTGAAATCTCAATAATATCGAATTTCATCACGCCATTGGGCACTTGAATCTCGGCAATTTCTCCAACTGATTTACCTAATAACCCTTTTCCTATTGGAGAATTAACTGAAATTTTGCCTGCAGCTAAATCTGCTTCACCATCGGCAACCAATGTATAGGTCATTTCCATACCATTAGTTTGGTTTTTAATTTTCACAATAGATAAGACTAAAATTTTAGAGCTATCCATCTGAGACTCATCAATTATTCTAGCTCCTGCTAGGGTATCTTCCAATTTAGAAATTCGCATTTCTAACATGCCTTGTGCTTCTTTGGCTGCATCATATTCGGCATTTTCACTCAAATCTCCTTTATCTCTAGCTTCAGCAATAGCCCTAGATGCTTTTACACGTTCAATATCTTTCAATTGCTTTAGTTCGTCTCTTAGCTTTTTTAATCCTTCCGCTGTATAATAAGATACGTTACTCATAATTTGTTCACTCGTTTAATTTTGCTAATTTCTTAACAAGATAATTATAAAATTTAGAACGTATATTTGACACACGTTCCCATTAAAAATTTTAAATATGCGCTCTTTTTAAAAGCCTTTTTAAAATTTATTTATATTCGTTTCGTTACTATTAAAACCTTGCATTTTTAATTTAAAAAATCTCGAAATAATTTCGGGGATAATGCAAAAAATCTCGTTTACACGAGATACATAGCAAATATACAAAATATTTAACGCACCATACTTTTTGTTGTACATTGCGAATCAAAATACTATTATTAAATAGCCATTAATGGCTCTTAACTATCTATGAAGCACGCATTTCTATCCCTTATTTTGTCGACATTGTTATTTACTTGCAGTAAAAATGACATCGATAAAAATTGTAACTTTTTATTAAATATTGGTGTAAGTACTAGTATTAATTTGAGTCTCCCACAGTATAGTCAATTACAATTTACCAGTAATTCTGTATATGTTACAAATGCTGGAAATGGTGGCGTTATAGTTACAAATTCAGGAACTGGCTATTTAGCTTGGGATGCTAGTGACCCAAACCACGTGCCTAGTTCTTGTTCCAGACTTATTGTTTCTGGTTTAGAGGCTAAATGTGGATGTACTGATGAAAACCTATATAGTCTTATCACTGGACAACCCCTAGGTAATGGTGATTTACGTTGTGGCTTAAAAGCATATCGCGTTGAACAAAGTGGCAATAGCCTAATCATTACCAACTAAAAAACCTCCACAGATAACTGTAGAGGCTTCAATATAATTCCTTAAAATTAAGTTAGAATTTTAATGTCACTCCAACTAAGAAGTTGGTTGTTGCTTGCGGATAATATCCAGAACCATCAACTGTGGTAGTTACTCCTGGGGCCGACCAAGTATCATCATAAGTGTAATAGTAACCTCTGTCTACATATTCGGCATTAAAAACATTGTTTACCAATCCCGATAATACAATAGATTTAAAAATTGCATTCGTTTCTATGACGTATGTTACACTAAGGTCACTTGTAAAATAAGCATCCAATTTATCAAGATCGGTAACCTTACTATTTAGGTTGCTCATAAATTGTTCTCCCACGTATTTACTCAAAAATGAAACTTGGAAATTTTTAACTGGTTGAAATATTAATGCATTCGCCCCAATTACAGATGGAGAAAAAGAAATTGGCGTATCCCCAATATTTGTTAATTCTCCATTAACAGGTGCATAAAAATCTACGTTTCTATTTTTACTTAGCGCTAGATTTGGACGTAAACTTAACTGCTCAGATAATTTAATATTAGCATCAATCTCCAGTCCCAATCTGTAGCTTTTACCACTTGTAGCTCTAACAGGTGCACCTACATCATCCAAGGCTCCTGTTAATACTAATTGATTTTTGTAATTCATGTAATAAATATTTGTATTCAACTGGATATTCTCAGTGTTTAATCTCCAACCAAATTCAAAATCATCTAAACTTTCATGAGTATCAATTCCATTTTCAAAATCATCACGATTAGGTTCTCTATTCGCTCTTGCAAAAGACCCATAAAGACTGTTATTCGTATTCAATGTATACGTTAATCCTAGCTTAGGATTGAAGAAACTAAATGACTCATCGACATTAATTCCATTTCGTTTAGATGTTAATCCTTTGGTTTTATAATTTACAAAACGCCCTTGAATATCTACATAACCAGACAATGCATCACTAATTTCAAAATTCGCTTTTGAGAATAAAGATGTTTCATTTTTTGTCGCATCACTAAAGTAATAACGATCGTTAATATTAGCGCCTGATGCGAGGTTGCTTCCCCAAATAACTTCTCCAAAATGGTCACCTGTATAACTACTGTATGACAATCCAGTGATCACATTTAATCCATTTTCTTTGTATTCTACATTAGCATTAACAACATAAAAATCATTATTTAACCAACGTTGTACAATAACATCAGAATCATCTTCAATTAAGTTATTAAAATCTTCGGCAGATTCTTCTCCTTTAAATTGTTCAAAATATCCTTTTCCTTTAGTATAATTCAACCCTAAATTAGTTGACCAGTTATTGTTATAACGTTCATTCCAATGTAATTGGTAGTGATCCTGCCAGTAGTTGTCTGTTTCATTATCATAAGTATATGGATTTTGACGGCGATCTTCTTTTAGCTCGTCTGCAGTCAAACCAAACCATGCTTGATAAGTCCTTTCTTTTCCTCCAAAAGCCAAAGCCTTAATTAGAGTATTATCATCAACATAAGCCCCTTGTAAAAAGTAAGTTTTATAATCTGTGAATGCTCTATCTACATAACCATCAGATTTAATATTTGATAGACGTGCTGATATTGAAAAATGTTCATTCAACGTTCCTGAGTTAAACTCAACAGTATGCTTTCTAGTTCCATAAGACCCAAAAGAATTTGAAATTTCTGCTGATGTTTCATCGGCAACGGCATCTGTTAATATGTTCAAACTTGCACCAAAAGCACCAGAACCATTAGTAGATGTTCCCACACCTCTCTGCAGTTGCAAGCTTTCAGTAGATGAAGCTAAATCCCCAAGATTCACCCAAAATGTCCCTTGACTTTCAGCATCGTTATAAGGAATTCCATTAATGGTCACATTAATTCTAGAGCCATCCGATCCACGAACACGCATGTAAGTATAACCAATTCCAGCACCAGCATCAGATGATGATACCACAGATGGCAAATAGTTTAATAATACAGGAATATCCTGACCTAAATTTCGTTTTTCAAGTTCGGCCTTAGTCACATTTGAGTGTGTGATAGGATCTGCCTTTTTAACCCGAATAGCATTCACCAAAACTTCGTCTAGTTTTTCGGTTTTAGTAGTGTCTTTTTGTGTTTGATTTTGTTGTGCTTGAGCACTGACTGATAACACCATTAGTGTTAAAAAAAGAAATAAATTTTTCATTACGATTACGTATATAATCGAATAAAAAGAGGTAATTATTCTTTATTATTAATAATTTGTTTTTTGAAGCAAATTGCCTCGTTTTTCCATGAGCGTATTACGAAAACTTCAGAATCGATGATTCTTTGATTCTCGTTAAAATATCCTACCAGACATTTTTTAACACTCGTTTCCTAAACAGCATTATCTGTTCTAGGTTCAATGGGTATGATCTCAGCCGATATAGGCACCCCTTTTTTGAGAACGCTGCAAATGTAGTTCAGATTTTAGAATTACAAAGACTTCTTGACAACTATTTTTATTTAATACTTAAAAATATTTATAAGCTAAAAGAGAATTTTCTAGTCAATCCCGTAAATCCATGTCAAACAAAATAATCGTTATGTGATTTCTCAGTCGTACCGCTTTCGATGTGACTAAAATATGGCGTTCATCAATTTAAATATGAGTTATCTCAAGAATCATATTTCTTTCTGATCTAAAAATGATGTAATCTCTAATCAATATCTGGCTTTTTTCGGTTTGTTTTTTTTGCAGATTGCTTTTTCTTATTATCCAAACGTTTTCTAATAACCGCTCTTGGCTTCTTTGTTGGAATCCTTTCTTTAGGAATAATTAAGCCTTGTTCAATAATTTGAAGAAAACGCATGATAACTAAACTTTTGTTTTTATGCTGACTTCGACTTTCATCACAATGCAAAACAAGGTCACCATTACTATTAAGTCTATTTATCAATGAAGTTTTCAATAATTCTTTTTGCGCATCAGTTAAAAGTGCTGAATTGGGAACATTAAATGACAGGACAACTTTTGAAGACACTTTATTTACGTGCTGGCCTCCACTACCTGAACTTCTTACAGCCTTAAATACTAACTCCGATATTAAATTAGAATACTCCATTCAAAACTAAAATAATTGATGAGGGGCTTTTAGCAAATCATTGACGGTCTTTACAGGATTAAATGTAATTAGTGGTACTTCGACAAATATACTATTCCAGTTTGCCATACTCCCGTTCCATAAGCCCGGAAGTTCCAATGCTTTTAAATCCTTTCCAGTTTTATTTTTCATAGTTATAAAAGCGGTATTGGGATCTACATATTGTGTTAAGTCAAATTGAACTCCTTTATAATTTTTAATACCACAAACTAAATCAACAGGATTAAAATGTGTTGCTTGTTTAAGGATTTCCTTTTGCTGCTTATTCTTTTTATCAATTTGTGCAGATTCCACTATTTGCAACGAGATATTTCCATTCTCACCTTTCACCCAGAATGGTCCTCCACCGGGTTCTCCTTCATTTTTAACCATTCCACATACACGAATAGGTCTATTAAGTCTGTCTCTTAAATATTCGATTTGATACTTTTTTGAATATTTCTCAAATTCGTTATTAACTAAAACATTTAATTGATCGGATAAAAATTGTGCAATTTCAAATAAAACCGATTCGTCTAAGTTATCAGCCTCAAGTTGATGTAAATATTTAAACACCTGATCTTGCACTTCTAACATAATACCACCAAGGATTTTTTTATGCTCTGCAACATCATGTTTATATTTATTAACGACAACATTATCTATATTTTTTATAAAAACAATGTCCGCTTTAAGATCATTAAGATTCTCTAACAACGCTCCATGACCTGAAGGGCGAAACACAAGGCTGTCATCATCATCTCTAAAAGGTTCATTCTTTGGAGTTACTGAAATTGTATCTGTAGAATGCTTTTGATAGGAAAATGAAATATTAAATTTCGTATTAGTTCTTTCTTCTACATCTTCTTCAATATACTTAAATTCTTCATCAAATTTATGTATGTGTCTTTCGGATATTGTAAAGTGCAAATTGGCTTCATTATTAGATGAAGCATATAAAGCAGCTTCAAATAAATGCTCTTCAAATGCCGTTGAAACATGGTTAGCATACCTATGAAAAGGCAATAAGCCTTTTGGATAATTAGCGTAGTTTAATTTTTTCTCATCGAGCATGGTTTTTATAAATGTCACACAGCGCTCATTATAGGACATCTCATTAAAATTGGGAATTAATTTATGAACTTTGGAAACAACCTCCTCAAAAAATGGCAATTTTTCCAAGCCGACTAAAAAGACTGAAAGACCACTTATTTTAGTCCTATTTATATATGAGTTTACACTTTCATCTTCTGGACTATAGTCTTTCAAGAAGGTGAATAAGGTTTTAAACATTCTTGTTGCCGCACCCGAAGCAGGTACGAATTTCACGATTGAAATAGAATTACATCGTCCTTCGAAATGTTGGGTATACTTTACTTCCTCATGGTCGGCTAATACTAATATTCCATTATTTTTTGTTGCTGCTTCTTTGAGGTTTACAAAGGGAATTCCATTTTCAAAAACGGCAATTTGTGCATTAACTTTATCAACGGTTAATCCCTTTTCTTTTATTTGAGCAATATCGTATTTCGAAAAATCCACTATTTATTATCAATTAATTCATCAATATATTTAACAGCTTTATTTAAACGCTCATTTTTATCTCCTTTCAATAAAACATAAGGTCTATTATACTTTATCAAAGCATCTTCAAAAGCTTTAAACATCTGCATTCTGTGATTTGGCTTGTCTCTTAAATCATCCGCCTCCCAGGGGGTATCAATATAGGTTAAAAAATACAAATCGTAAGTATTTTCTATCGCAAATTTATCTAATTTTTCATCACAAGTTCCTGAGTAATACGCTTCAGAATATACTTTAGTTTCTAAAAGATCAGTATCACAAATCAAAACAGTCTCCGTTTTTTTTGCCAATTCATTTTCCAGTGCCATTTGGCCAATTGCGATGGGTAACAAATCTATTGGCTCACAGGTTTTGCGCTCGTTATTCCATTTATCTTGCAAATATTCTCTGGCATATTCTCGTACCCAAACTGAATTATAATGTCTGGCTAATTGTCTTGAAAGCGTAGTTTTACCGGTAGATTCTGGTCCAAATAAAACTATTTTTATACAGGTTGAAGCCTGCTGTTTAAGGTCTTTTTCCATGCTAAATATCCAAATATTGCTACTACTGTAAATCCTAAATACTGTAAACTCGTCAAAGTAAATCCTTTATAGAAATATAAAGGTATAGATATAATATCTCCTACAATCCAATAGATCCAGTTTTCAATTTTTCGTCGTGCCATAAGCCACATCCCAACAAAAAATATCGCTGTGGTGATAGTATCCACATAGGCGACCCAACCTGTCCATTTATCATTAGCCTTATACACAAAAAACACAAATAATATGGTCCCCAGAAAAATGAGGACACTCATATACTTTTCTTTGATCGTTGTTCTGGAAATTGGAGTGACATGAGTAGCATCAACTTTGCGAGTCCAAACATACCAACCATACACACTCATAATAAAATAATAGCCATTAATCATCATATCGCCTAACAGCTCCCATTTCAACAATAGATAGACAAAAATACAAGTACTAATCATCCCTGTTGGAAACACCCATATCTTATTTTGTTTTGAATACCACACAGATAGAAACCCAAAAATTATTGCTATAGCTTCTAGAACAATATCAGTAGTTTCATAAGTGGCATATTGCCCAAAAAGAAAATCAAAAATCTGGCTCATAATCACTTCTATCGCTTTTTACAATTTTCATATTTAAAATTGAAGCATTTTGCTGCTCAAAAGTAGTTTTAATTTCCTGAGTCAAAAAAGGCATCAATGTATTAAAATCACCATAAACTTGGGTGCTTAAAGGATTTTCCAATACTGTGAACTCTGAAGCTCTAAGTTTTTTAATAAACAACTTTATATGATCTTCAAAATCATCTTGGAGTGGCATTAATGTGAGTTCTACGGATATATTCATTACACTTAATTTTTTCTTTTATATAGTAATTATTTTTTTCTCATTTAAGGGATGGCATAGGCACACATAAATCCTTCAAACTCTAAAAAGTGAATGTGATAACGGTGTTTAAAATTCTCGTAATCAATCCAAGCAATTGTAGACCCGTCTTCCAAATTAAAAGGGACTACTAGCGTATGCTGTTTAAAACTTAGACCAGGAGTTTCAAATAGTTTGTATAAGGACTCTTTTATACACCAAATTACCGTAAGGTCTTTAACATAACCATTGGTGTTCTCATTTAAATATTGAAACTCATAATCAATAAATTTATGAGCAATGATACTTATTTTATCACGTTGCTTTTCGATATCTATTCCAATTGGAACATCACTTACAATTATTGCTGAAAAATTAAATGAGTGTGTGATTGAAATATACTTCCCGTTTTTCAAATGTGGTTTCCCATTAATATCGTAATACAAGTCGGAATCGGTATAGCCAAATTCTGCTAACAAGCTTCGAACACTCAAAAATCCACATTGATGAATTTCGCTTTTCATATTTGAAACACGAGCCAAACTTTCAGCATTTAAGGATACTGATTGAACTAAGTTTGTATACGATTCTGAAATCTTCCAGATTTTAACGGTAGTTTGTGAATTAGGATGAAGCGTTTTATAAAGAGGCATTTATATAATTCAGACTTATTACGTAACTTTGCAGTCACAAAATTTTGATATCAAAAACAGCTTAAAGCTGCTTAATGATTTTGAATAACGAAATTAAGCTATTTTACGGTTTAATCCCAAAATTGTTAAGTAACTAAAAATGTAATTTATGAACACAAAAACAACACCTTACGTAGTCAACAAAGTAAAAGACATGTCACTTGCGACTTGGGGTAGAAAAGAGATAGAATTGGCAGAAGCAGAAATGCCAGGATTAATGAGTCTTCGTACAGAGTATAAAGACACACAACCACTTAAAGGTGCACGTATTGCAGGTTGTTTACACATGACCATACAAACTGCGGTTTTAATTGAAACTTTACAAGCTCTTGGAGCTGAAGTTACCTGGAGTTCTTGTAATATATTTTCAACACAAGATCAGGCTGCCGCTGCTATTGCTGCAACTGGGACTGCTGTATATGCATGGAAAGACATGACCGAAGAAGAGTTTGATTGGTGTATTGAGCAAACTTTATTTTTTGGAGAAGACAGACAACCATTAAACATGATTCTTGATGATGGTGGAGATTTAACCAATATGGTTTTAGACCGTTATCCAGAACTAGCTTCAGGAATAAATGGATTAAGTGAAGAAACTACAACTGGAGTTCACCGTTTATATGACAGAGTGAAAGCTGGAACACTACCAATGCCTGCCATTAATGTAAACGATTCTGTTACTAAATCTAAGTTCGATAACAAATACGGTTGTCGTGAAAGTGCTGTAGATGCTATTCGTAGAGCAACAGATATTATGCTAGCTGGAAAACGAGTTGTTGTTTGTGGATATGGTGATGTGGGTAAAGGTACTGCTGCTTCTTTTAAAGGTGCAGGAAGTATTGTTACTGTAACTGAAATCGATCCTATTTGTGCTTTACAAGCTGCAATGGACGGTTTTGAAGTTAAACGATTGGAAACGGTAATAGGTAATGCTGATGTGGTTATTACAACTACAGGTAATAAAGATATTATTCAAGGTCAACATTTTGAGGCTATGAAAGATAAAATTATTGTTTGTAATATTGGACATTTCGATAATGAAATCGATATGGCTTGGTTAAATGAAAACCACGGAAATACAAAAGATACTATTAAGCCACAAGTTGATAAATACACTATTAACGGCAAAGACATTATTGTTCTTGCGGAAGGGCGTTTAGTAAACTTAGGATGTGCGACAGGACACCCAAGTTTTGTAATGAGTAACTCATTTACAAACCAAACCTTAGCACAGATAGAGCTTTGGACTAACAAAGATGCTTATGAGAACGAAGTGTATATGTTACCAAAATCTTTAGATGAAAAAGTAGCAAAATTGCACTTAGCTAAAATAGGCGTTGAGTTAACTGAGTTACGTGAAGACCAGGCAAGTTATATTGGTGTAACTGTTGAAGGTCCATTTAAACCAGAGCATTACAGATATTAAATTAGAGCGCTAGCGCTGTTAGAATATAGAGCGCTTCGCTTTTAGATAATTAGACCCTTGCATTTATGTGAGGGTTTTTTAATTTCTAATGTTATTGAACTTTATATCACCGTTTAAATGGTTCTCGATACATCACGCTATGGCGTGACACTCGAACGGACAGCAAAGTATATTTATCTTAATTTAAGACCTCTATTCTATGTCCCTTCAAGTAGTTTCAATATCCAGTAACTAAAAGATTTCTAGCGCCTTTGATACCACATTTTTGATATCTATGATAGGCCTGTGCTGCTCTTTCTTTTACTTGTATTTCTGTTTCATTATTAATCCAACCATCAATTGCTGCTTTTAAAGTATATGCTTCAGGAGCCATTAAGCCAGTACTCCAAAGCAAAGGATTGGATTTGGTTTGCTCTAAATAGGGTTTGAAAAAATCTCTGCTAATACATGCTAATATAATAGCATCGCGATTATCTTGATTTGCAGGATTAAAATCACCTGTAACTTCAAATTCCATCAACCCATCATGACCAACATAACTAATGAGATTTGCTTTTCCTCCAAAATCTAGTTTGGTCGACTCATTAACTATGTCAACAGCATTATTCCCAGCCGTGGCTTCTAAAAAGTCTATGGTAGTACGTTTTATATACTTCCCATTATAGGCATCAGCAAGTAAATACGTATTTGTATTATTATGTTTAAAAAGAATTCTTTCTAAAATATAAGAATTCGGGTTCTCTTGGGTAGAAAGCAGTGTCCAATCGTCACTTCTCTTAAAATAGCTTTTAACTCCATACATTGCTCCCCAATACAAGTTAGATTTCGCATCTTGACCGTTCCCTAATTTTGAAGGTACAGGAACTATCCCTTGATTGACATTATCACACAAGGCAACAAAAACATGAATGGTACGAATCTCAGTGTTTGACTGTGTAAAACACATGGTAAAACCATATAGGAATCCAAATATTAGAAGTACATTTTTCATATTAATAACTAACGGAAGTATTAAAATTATAGTACAAAAAAACCCTTTCTGTTTCCAGAAAGGGTTTTACTATTTTGAAAAATCTACCTAGGGTAGACAAATCTATCTCTTAAGCCTCGAAAGGTACTATAGAAACGTATGATCTGTTATTTCTCTTTTTTGTGAATTTCACAACACCATCAACTTTAGCATGTAAAGTATGGTCTTTCCCAGCGTATACATTCTCACCAGGATTATGTGCTGTTCCTCTTTGTCTAACGATAATGTTTCCAGCTATTGCAGCTTGACCACCAAAAATCTTTACACCTAAGCGTTTTGATTCTGATTCTCTACCATTCTTCGAACTTCCGACTCCTTTTTTATGTGCCATTTTATTTCGATTTTAGATTATTAAAATTAACTTAAAGCAGCAATTAAATCGGCTTTCTTCATTGAAGAAATTCCAGTAATTCCTTTTGCTTTTGCCAACTCTTTCAATTCAGCAACAGTCATTTTGCTAAAATCTTGAGTCGTATCTTCTACTTTAGCTTCTGCTTTTGGAGCAGCAGCTTTTGGAGCAGCTTTTGTTGCTTTAGCTGGAGCAGCTTTTTTAGCTCCGGCACCAACAATGCTTTCAATTTGGATTTCAGTTAAAGATTGACGGTGACCATTTTTTACTCTATAGCCTTTACGTCTTTTCTTTTTGAAAACAATAACTTTATCACCTTTAAGGTGCTTTAAGACTTTTGCTCCTACTTGAGCTCCG
>Ga0105356_10003113_pt1 | contig 16390 bp, 9 predicted proteins | sample GOMGulsemesocosm_3_FD_83502 | JGI IMG/M metagenome (GOLD analysis project Ga0105356, IMG submission 83502) | Methane-oxidizing microbial communities from mesocosms in the Gulf of Mexico - GOM9D Gulf of Mexico | ecosystem: Environmental > Aquatic > Marine > Cold seeps | place: Gulf of Mexico...
AAGGTAAAGGTGCCATCCACTTCATTGATAGACACAGTACCCTGTGCTGCTGGTACAGTCGCAGTTGTTGACACAATGGTGCCATCAACATCAGCCGCAGTATAGCTAACGGTTACGCTGCCATCATCTTCATTCATCGCGCCATTATCAGCGGTAAGTGTTGGGCCATCATTGAGATCGGCGACCGCAATCGTTGAGGTGGTGGTTGCCGTTGCCCCATCATCATCGGTAGTCACTAAGGTAATGGTGGCATCACCATTGAAATTCTCTGCTGGGGTGAAGGTGAAGGTGCCATCCACTTCATTGATCGTCACTATGCCCTGTGCTGCTGGTACAGTCGCAGTTGTGGATACAATGGTGCCATCAACATCGGCTGCGTCATAGTTAACGGTTACGCTGCCATCATCTTCATTCATCGCACCATTATCAGCGGTAAGTGTTGGACCATCATTAAGATCTGCTACCGCAATCGTTGAAGTGGTTGTTGCCGTAGCGCCATCATCATCGGTGGTCACTAAGGTAATGGTGGCTTCACCATTAAAATTCTCTGCTGGGGTAAAGGTAAAGGTGCCATCCACTTCATTGATAGACACAGTACCCTGTGCTGCTGGTACAGTCGCAGTTGTTGACACAATGGTGCCATCAACATCGTCCGCGGTATAGCTAACGGTTACACTGCCACTATCCTCGTCTAGAGTTGCATCATCAGCGCTTATTGTTGGACCTAGATTAGTATTGATATCATTATCTTCAATGGTAATGCTACCAACACCTTCTGTATTACCTACTTTTGCGGTTAGTGTGAAACTTTCTGTTTGTTCGAAAAGTGAATCATCATTTGTTTCAACCACAACACTTAGGGTAGTAACACCAATGGGAACAATATAATTTCCCTTGCCATCAGACTCTAAATATTGTGGAGCAGAGGCATCCCCATAAAAAACTTTAAGTGTAGACGAGTCATAATCCGCGCCATCAACAGCTGTGCCATCTGAAAGTGACAAGTTAACAAGCATTATTGAATCAGAATTATCACCAAGATCTTTACTGATATCTACACTAAAGACTGCTTGCTCTCCTTCACTCACTCCTGATGCGCTAACCGTTAACTCAAGTGGATAATCATTATCAAAAATACGTAAAGTGCCCTGGCCATCATTGATTAAGGCATTCGTTGCATCAGAAAGGTTTATTAGTGCAAACTCAGGGGAGCCTTCACTAATTAGATCATCAGTGATGCCAATTGAGATGGTCGCAGTTGTTTCACCTGGCTGGAAAGTAACGGTTCCAGAACTTGCTTCAAAATCTTCGCCAAACTTAGCTGAAAGTTCTGCTGTACTGTAATTTACAGTAACAACCTCATTACTTGCTTCACTTAGTGTTAAAGTAAATATCGCATCGCCTTGCCCTTCAGTAACAAGTACGTAATCAATATCAATGGTTGGTAATTCCGATGCCACAGTATCATTGTCTTCGATGGCAAAAAGAATCGTTTCATCATAAAAGTCATCACCATTAATTTCTGCACGAAAGTACTCTGTAGGCTCAATAGTTACATCATCAAAAATAGGCACACGAATTTCAAGGCTATTATTTCCTGCAGCTAATTCAAACCCGAATATAGGACGAGGAATGCTACCGGTTGTATCAATCGCAACTACAGTCATTGCTTGCCAAGTAGCACCACCGTCATTCGAGTATTCAAGTGGGACTGTATAGTCATCGGCGTATTCAGCCACTTGGATAATGCCATTTTCTACAATGGCGTCTTTGCCAAGCGCAGCTAATTCTTGTTCTATTTGACTTGTTAATTGCTCACTCAATAACTCACTGGTGAAATTGATCTGTAACTGAGTATTACTATCAAAGTTTAGTGAACTGTTTAGTGTAAATTGGTTGAAACCAGCATCTTCTCTTACGTCGGCAATATCTGCTGAAAGATGAGATTTATAGTTATCTAAAGTCTGAGAAGTAACTTCTTTACTGGCGGTCCAATCTTCTACTCGATAATCTATAGCTAGACCTTCTAACTCTTTACCGGTAATGTCATCATTAAGTTGGATTTCGTAATTACCATCGCCCAAATCAACAAGCGTACCTATGTTTTCAAAGTCAGCAGATAATTTAACATTCTCAACAACTAAATTGGCTGTTACAACTTGTTGGCCAACAGCCCCTTCTAGAAGGTCATCAGTTGTAAAAGTTATAACACCATCAGCTTCTTCAAAATGGAAATTAATCAAGCCCCCTGGAACTTCAATGATGTCAACTTCACGTTGGTCTGCACTGTCAGGAGCTCGTTCACCGGCTAATTCATCAATGGTTTGTGCAACATGATCCATTGCGATGGTTTCAAAAGTATTTTCACCATTACCACTTTCGTCTTGCTCAGTTTCACGAGTAAACTCAATACCAACAGAGTCGAGAGCCTGTGAAATCATCTCCTTACCAGAGGTAGTAATGTCTAAGGCTTCACCTGTTGTTGGGTCAATATAGCCAGTAAACGCGTCTATAATAGCCTGTGATATGGTGATGTTGGTCGCATAAGAACTATCGTTATCAATTAAACTATCAGTACTTAATATGCCATCTGCACTATTACTATCAGTTAGATCGCTATCTAGTGCCTGTAGGAAGATAGCCATATTTTCAACATGGCTTGAGTTACTGTCAGAAAGTTCACTACCAGCGATATCTTGTAAAAAAAGAATATCACCATTGATCGCATCGGCACTGAATTGACCAATAGTTACATCACCGATGGTGAACGTTATTGTATCGCCTGCATTGTATTTAAACTCACCCGGAGTGCCTGTATCGCCCGTAGTTCCGTTTAAGCCTGAAGAAGTAGAATATGTCACGCCAGTAACAAAATTATCAGTAAACTGAGCGGTTAATGAGGAATCAACTGTTGGGGTAGAACTAAGCGACTGTATATTAGTGTCAGTTAACTCATTAGTAATAGAAGTAAAAGCAAAAGAGGCTGTTTCAAAATCAGAGCTTGCTATTGTTTCTGTCGCATCACGTGAGACACTCACAAAAACAGTACTACCACCATCACTTGCTTCACCAGCGGCAGTTTCAATATCTTCTATCGGTGTATCATCTGCTTCAATTGCAGCTTGTATAGCTTCTATTTCGGCTAGCTCTTTAGCATCAATAATATCGACGTTTTCGGGGAGATCAGGATTATTTGTTTGTTTATTTAATAAATTTTCATCTTTATTGGTTTTATCAGTCACGTTTTACCCCTCGTTCACTTAGACTTCTTCCATTAACAGTTTTATTGCAAATAGAACGGCGATTTATTATCAGCATTCTCCAGAATAATATAATTACAATACTATTACAATGGCTCACATATTTACACAACTGCACGACCACCCAGTAACTACAAAACAAATCATTGATTTAATTAACAAAATAAATTCATTCAAGTTTAAAATGTCACCATAGCCTTACATTTACTCGATAGTTAATAGCTCTGCAATAACAGTGTATTTATAGTGGGTAATTACATTAGCTCATAAGTGATACATCAAAGAACAATTCTCACTTAATTACTGATAAGATTAGGTTCGTTAAACACTTTCTACAAATCAAAATCACTTAATGAGATATTTAAATGAATAAGAAAACAAACTTCATTGCCATCCTTTTTTTAATAATCACACTTACAGCCTGTTGTGGCGGTGATGTTGCAATAGAGAAAGCAGAGAGCTTTATTGCCAAGCAGACGATAGATAAAACAGATACAAAATGGAAAACTCAATTAAGCATGCCACCATTACTAACCTTTACTCAAGGTAAAGATTACTTCTGGGAGCTGGAAACAAACCAGGGTAATCTCACTATTAAGCTAATGACAGATTCTGCACCTATGCATGTTTCAAGTACGATTTACTTAACAAAGCTCGGTTTCTATGACGACTTAACTTTTCATCGTGTAATCCCTGGTTTTATGGCACAAGGGGGTGATCCTATCGGCAATGGTGCAGGTAATCCTGGTTATAAATATGATGGTGAGTTCGACGGTCAAGCAAGTCATAGTGAGGCTGGCATTTTGAGTATGGCAAATGCTGGACCTGGAACTGATGGTAGTCAGTTTTTTATTACCTTTATACCGACACCATTTTTAGATGGGAAACATACTGTTTTTGGTAAAGTAGTTACTGATGTAGAAAACAGCTTAGCTAAAATCGAAGCTTTAGGTAGTCGAGGTGGTAAAACTACAGAAGAAGTAAAAATTATCAAAGCATCAATAAGGGTAGCTAAAAGTAAGTAATCAACACATTTTAGTTATTTCTCAGCAAGCCTAGTTATAATGGTTGAATAAAAAGGAGAATAGTTATTCTCCTTTTAAATTCGCCAAAACCACTCCCCCCTATCAAAGTAGAAACTAAGTCAAATTAAAAAATCGATTACTGATATATATCAAGGCATTTTTCATATGATTGTGTTCAACTTAACTACACCATTTTAATAAAGTAATTTGTCCTTAAAATGAGACAAACAGACGTAATTTCTTATGAGTAAAAATACAAAAATTATATTATTGGTATTAGCCGCATTCTTTTTATTTATTGGTATCAAGAGTTACCAGCACTCAAAGGCATATACTGAATTAACAAATATTCAGACAATAAAAGGCACTATACTTCAACTGCACTGTCCACCAAAGGGGGCTGCATCATTAAGTCTTACTGACTCTGATATTGTTTATAATCTATCGATAAAATTTAGAACAACCTATTGTGATGATAAGGACTCTCAAAGTCTTTCAGGAAAAGAAGTCACTATGAAATCAGTGCAAGTAAACGGTGACTTCTATCAAGTTTACCAACTTGAAGCAAATGACCGGGTAATCCTAGCCCCTGATGAAGTAGAAGCGGATCAATCTAGCTCTACTTTTGGCTTGTTTTTCTTGGCATTTTTATTGGCTGCCTTGGTTGCTTATAAAAGCCTTGTTGTTGCTAAAAAGTAATTAATAGATATAAATAGCTGTATTGGCGAAAAGGACAGTAATAGACTCCAATACAGTTAAAGCACTCCTTAGCGCGTAGAAAGTAGAGTTGAACTTTAAAGGTGCTAATCAATTCCTAAGGAGAATTAGGGATCACTTCAGTTAAAACCAGTAATTCATTTTCACTTGCAACTAAAATTTTATCTATATAATTTGCGGGACATTGTAACTTACTAACACCTACAGCTCTATTTCGTCCTGTTTCTTTAGCTACATATAACGCTTTATCAGCCAAGTTTATTAAATCCTCAATATCCTTTTTGTTAACTGCTTTTTCTATAGGGATATAACCTATGCTAATACTAATATTGCGTGGCTTATCTTCAATAACGACAGGAGAGTGGCTCACTAATCGTAATATCCGCTCAATAACAACTTCAACTCTTAAGTTATCATTGGGTGGTAAAGTGAGAATAAACTCTTCTCCGCCCATGCGAACTACACTGTCGTTCAGCCTAGAATCACTTTGCAAGTTTTTGACAAGTTCTTTTAAGACTGTATCACCAGCACTATGACCGTAAGTATCATTAAATGATTTAAAATGATCTATATCCACGACCACTATGTAACTGATCTTGTTGGCAATACTTTGCTCTATCAAAGTGTTAGTAATAATGTCATCAAAATATCGTCGATTAAAACATTGTGTTAACGGATCATAATAAAGCTGTCTATTAATCTCTTCTTTTTTGAGTTTATATTTGCGTTTTAATCGCCAAGCAAATTTAGCAATAATAATCAGCAATAAAGTGGCTAACATTATCACGCCAATAAGTAGCACTTTGCTATTTTCAGAGAGCTGCTCTCTTTGTACTTTTGCTTTTGCTAACTTCTCATTTGCTATTTCGGTATCATCTAAACGCATATTTTCATAGCCATCAACAACCAGGCTCTGAATAACTAAACTTTCCTTAATAAGCTTTTGTTTTGATAACTTAAAGTACTGGTTTGAGGCTTCTTGAGTTACTACGTTTTGATTATTTTTTTTCGCTATTTCAGCTTTCTTTTTCCATGAATCAATTACAATGGCTTCAAAATTATTGTTAGTAAAATAGTTAATTGCTTGAGAAAAACTTTGCTTTGATGCTGCTAAATTTTTTTCATTTAATTCAACAAAACTTTGTAAAATTAAAGCGTTGTTATTTAGATATAAATCATCATATTCAATGCCATACTGACTAACACTACTAATTAGCGACTTAGCTAATGAATTTTTCTGCTGTAGAAGATAAAGATAAGCAATATCCAAGTGAATAAATTGTACTTCCCTATGGCTGTTACTTTGTTTAGTTAAACTTAGTGCTTGTTGGTGAAACTCGATAGCTTTATCAATACGGTTTAGAGCCGTTAATATTCTTGCCCTGTTATTATAAATTTCACCTTGATACCATTTCTCAGCTATTTTATTCATAGCTTGTTGTGCTGCATCATTATGCTTTATCGCAAGTTGGTATTTTTCCGTGGCTAAATAGATTTCAGCAAGAATTTGATGAGCGGTTGATAAACGGAATTGGTCCTTATTATCTTGAGCCACTTTTAAACCTATTAACAAGGCTTTTTCGCTGTTCGAATAATCATTATATTCTTTAAATAAGCTGTGAATATTTAAACTTATCCAATATTTCAGTGTCGCTAATTCAGCTTGTTGCGCAAATTGAAAGGCTTTAAAAATTGCTTGTTTATAACTTGTGTTATCTTTATGAAATGTTGCAATATTTGCTTCGCATAAAGCAGTAGCGGCTCTAACAGAAGCGTTAGCACTATATTGCACTGATAGCTGCTTTAAATCATTAAAACGATCTTCTGCTAGTGTTGAGGCTAACCCTGCCCTAAGAGCACAGTCATAAGTTAAAAATAAAGCTCTTTCTGCAGGTGTGGCATCAGAGCTATTTTTTAATAAATTATCCATCTGATCGAGAATTTCAGAAGTATCTGCACCTGGGATGTTGGCTATTCTATCCATTTCAAGTTCAAGTGCACTAAACACATAGAGCTCTTGAGAGAAAGCATGACGTGTTAAGCATAGTAAAAATAATACTATAAAAATATTTTTAACCATTCATTTGCACCTTTACTGCTTTAGCATCAACACTTTCCTTCAAGGCGCTCATGCAAATTAACTTTACTTATTAATAAGACACTCCTTTTCTCAACTAATTATAGGTTTTGTCAGCTTTATCGCATTATTATTTTCACCCTTTCTTTATGAAAGGGAGCAAACTTAATCCCAAGTACCGTAGTGCTGTACAGTATGTTGTATCCTCGATGTTTTAGTAAAAATACTTGAATTACTATTGTTCTTCTCATAGTAAGTAGACGGATTTTTGAATCACTTCATCAAGCTATATTGTTGAATATGAACTGATAAAAAAGACCTAAAGGTAGAGTTGTAATTCCTATTTACGACTTTAAATTAAGGGTAGTTGCAAATAGCCTTGGCTCATCAATTTTCTCCATCATTGAATTATCCGGCAAACAATCATCATCGACATAGTCAACATAATCGCCTGCAGAATCAAAAATTAAGATATCAAACGCTAGCCTATCCAAACCATATAAACCACGGTGGATCATATCAGCCGAAAAAACCAGTAAATCACCTGCGGATAATCTAATTTTCTTACCTGTCGACAGACTCTCACTACTCACTCGGCCGTTTTCTTCTTGCCGCACATCATACTCTTCTTCATTATCCCAACGTTTATGTGTTCCCGGCACTAACTCCATACCCAGTTCATCAAACAAGGGAACACGAAAATGTATAACTTGTGTGCCATGAATGATTTTTTTTTGCGCTTCAATATCAAAATCATATTGGCAATCTCGATGCCAAAAATCTTTTTGTTGCCGGTCAAAGGGATCAAAAAAAAGTTGGGTATTCATAAAGGCGGGATTGTTTGGTACAACTAAATCGACCAAACTCATCATTTTTTTTGAGCTGATAAAATTAAATAACTTTACCCTATCATCATTATCTAAATATTGACTTCCAGTAATTAGGGAAGAATTAAAAGCTTCCTCTGTTTGATAGAATTCTAGGTTATCTTGTTTCCATGACTGATGAAATTTTAATATGACTTCTCTCAGAGATGCTATTTCAGCGGCATTAAAGTAATCTCGAATGACAAAATAACCATCATCGAAATAATTGCTATTTAATTGGCGATTACAAAGCTTACTGTTATCGCCTTGCGCTAGGTTATTTATCATTAACTATCACTGCCTTCATTTTAACTTTCAACTTCTTATATGAACAAAACATCAAAGACCAGCAATGATAGAACCGAGGATACTTTCTAATAATGCTATCTAAGCTACATATTCTACCAACATATTGCTAACATGAGTATTGATCTGGCTAGTGAATAAATATGATTGCATTTACTCTTTCAAATAAGTTAATAATTCCTTTTCATAAACAACTGGGCAATGAGTTACAATATCCGCTCATTATTAATATGAATGTCATTAATTCATGTTCATCAATACAGAGATAATAAAATCAACCAGCTATCCCCTTCTGTAGCAGAGTCAGTAATAGTAACAAATACACAGCTGAAAATTGCCACCTTCAATTTGTTTAATTACCTTGAGCCACCCAATGCTTTTTATGAGTTCGAACGAATTTATAGCGCAGAGCAATGGCTGAAAAAACAAAAATGGATAGCTGAGTATTTACGCGAGTATCAACCTGATATTATTGGTTTTCAAGAAGTATTCAGCTCAGAGTCATTAAAAGAGTTAGTAAAAGCTCAGGGCTATGATTATTTTGAAGTGGTAGATCAACCCACAATCATTGATGACTTTATTTATCGAAGTCCAGTTGTCGCTATCGCATCTCGTTACCCTATTGTTGATGTAAATACGGTACAGCCCAACATTGAGCTTGCACAAAGCCTAGGTTTAACTAAAGAATTCTCTTTTAGCCGAAAAGTACTCAGAGCTACAATTGATATACCCCATATCGGCAAGACTGACTGCTATGTAGTGCACTTTAAATCTAAACGTTCAATGATAGAGCTTGATGAGAGAAATAATAGCTGGTCACCAGAAAAAACAATCATTGAAAGCCTAAAAGCAAGTGTGGCTGGTGGTTGGGGCTCAACCATACAGCGTGGCAGTGAAGCGACGTTATTAATGATTGATATGATAGAGAGGCGTGAGACAACTAATCACCCAATGGTATTAATGGGCGACTTTAATAACACTTTAATTGATGGCGTATTAAGCCATTTGCTGACCAACACCTTACGGTTTGTATCAGCTATTGATCGTGATGCCTATCTTGCTAAATATTGTTTAAATGATGCCTGGGATTTGTTTGAAAAAGCAGTGACTAATGACAACACTGTCGACAATGAAACTAATGATAACAATGAAGAAAATCAAAGCAAGAAAACCCAGCAAGATGAAAAAATATTACGTACACCGACACATTATTTTGGTGCCAGTAGTTCAGTGCTCGATTACATTTTATTATCCTGTGAATTTGATGCTGGTTACCATGACAGTCTGTATCAAGTCAGTGATTACCATACTTATGATCGACATTTAATTAATCCTATTTTTGATCGTGATGGCGAAAGTACCGATCATGGCATTGTATTAGTGACATTAAAGTTAAGATCATGATGATGAATTAGTTACATTTTCTTACCGCTATTCAGTAAGTAATTTACTGCAATATCAAATGTGCCTGATACACTATAGCAAGTCGTATATTAGTTATTCTTCTCGTTTTAACGTTATCCAAGGAATGTCCACGTATGCTCTTATCTTCACACCAGTATAAACAAAGTATTCTTAAACAAATCGGTAACTTTTTAAATTACAAAAAACTCATAATCGCCGGTTCACTCTTCCCTATCCTTGCTAATGCAGCCATCGCCGATACAGACTTTTTCCAATGTAAAGCTAATCTAGCTAAGCGTGCGGAAGATGCTGGGTTTTCTACTTATATCACTAAAACCGTTATTGATAATATTTCTCCCATAGAGCGTGTTATTACGCTAGATAAAAAACAGCCAGAATTCACGCAAACCTTTCAGCAATATATACAAGCCCGAGTGACTGACTACCATGTACGCGTGGGGAAGGAAAAATTAAAAGAGCATAAAGCACTCTTTGATAGCTTAGAGAAAAGCTACGGCATCCCTCGGCAATATTTAGTCTCTTTTTGGGGCTTAGAAACGGTTTTTGGTAAACACAAAGGTAAAATGTCCGTACTTGATTCCTTAGCGACCTTGGCGTGTGATCAACGCCGTAGTGAATTTTTTACCCTAGAACTATTAAACTTATTCACCTTAATTGAAAGCAAACTAGTGTCTGTAGAACAACTGCAAGGATCTTGGGCTGGTGCAATGGGTCATATGCAATTCATGCCGACAGCATATTTAAAGTATGCTGTCGATGGCGATAATGATGGCAAAGTAGATGTTTGGCAAAGTGAGGTGGACGCCTTAACAACGGCGGCTAATTACTTGAATCAAATAGGTTGGCAACCTAAAGAGCGTTGGGGTAGAGAAGTTAAATTACCCGAGAATTTTGCCTTCGATAAAGTAGCTTTTGATCAATACTATCCACTTAGTTATTTTCAACAGATGGGTGTTAAGCGAACAAATAACCTACCATTGCCTGATTATGATGTTCAGGCAGAGCTTTACCTGCCTTCAGGTCATCAAGGACCCGCGTTTATACTCTATCCTAATTTCAATGTGATTATGACTTGGAACCTTTCAAAAAGTTATGCACTGTCTGTAGGCATTTTGGCTAATAAATTAATTGGCGCTAAAGGTGTTGAATTTGATGCAAAAGAGCACAACAAGGTGAAAAGCTATAGTGTTACGGAAATGAAAAACCTGCAAAATCAACTTAACTTATTAGGCTTTGAAACAGGAGAGCCTGATGGTATTTGGGGACCAAAAAGTAGACATGCTATTCGAGAATTTCAACTACAGCACCACCTTATTGCTGATGGATACCCAAATAAAGAGGTATTTTTGACGATTAAGTTAGTGATGAGTAAAACTGAAGCTATTGCACCTATGGCTCACCAAGATAGTTAATAGTAAAATGAGCAAAGGGTACGTTACTCACTATGTGCCCTTTGCTTTATATATGATCGCTTGATGTTCTACTTTGTAGAGCTTGCTTAGGTATTAGTCGCTAAATCTTGTTTAGCCATTGCCGTTATCAAGTTACTCACTCTAAACAGTAAACCTCTAATGGATTTGTCTTGAGCGTGCAACCCCTCAACTAACTTTGTGCAGCTATCAACCAATGAATCACTATAAGCAAACCCGATAAGGGCAACTATCTTAACCATACCGACTTCATCAAGCATTTTGCTGGGTTCATTTTGCTGTTCATAAACGATATTAACTAACTCGATAGTGCTAACCAGTTTCTCCATTCTAGGACTGAGTCTAACTAACGCTTCAGCACGCTTACTTGCCGTTCTTTCAACAAGCTCTTTACTAGCGACTAAACGGCGAGGAGGGATTCGCTTTCTAGTTGCTTTCTTTTTAACAACTTTACGCTCTATCGAATCAGAGTAAGTGAACTCTCCATCAACAAATTGACCTATATTAGTTACGCTCAACCTTTCTGACATTATTGCTGCTGACTTAGCCGTTTTACGGGTAAAGTCTCTATAATCTTCAGCAAAACCGTGAGTAGAGATACATTGAGCTAAATCCAATATTAAAGCGTCTGTTTTCCCCTTAAATGCACGTAAACACCTGCCGATAATCTGTAAATATAATCTTAATATTTTAGTTGGCCTGGCTAAAACAACGCAATCAGTCGCAGGATCATCAAAGCCAATAGTTAACATCGACATATTGATGATTAACCTAACCTCATTTGACTTATATCTTCGAATACTTTCATCATTATCTGCCGCCGGGCGTTTTGAATGAACAAGTTCATGCTCCACACTGAGTAAATCAAAGGCTTCAGATAAAGCTTCTACATGCTTGATAGAGTTAGCAAAAAGCATGACCTTACGACCATGCTTTAATGCATCATTAACAGTCTGCTGCGCAACTAAAGAACAATGCTCTAATAATATGCAGTCTAAACCCGAGACACTAAAATCACCTCGATACATTTTAACAGCGCTATAATCTATCTCTTGAGAAAGACTAGGAACCTTATAAACAGGCTTGGCCAACTCTCCTGATTCAATCAACATTTTAGTGGTCGTTTCTTCAATCAATTGCATCGATTTATCTATATAGACACCTAACCTGTCAATGGGGGTAGCAGTAAGACCTATAATTAAATCAGGAGCTAATTCTTCGCGCATAGCAATATAAACGCCCCCCATACAACCGACATGATACTCGTCACGAAGCAGTACATCACACTGTATATTTAAGTGCTTTCTTCGACTAAATGACTGCTCCATCACTAAGGTAACATCACCGCCAGCAATATATTTGTAGCCAGATTTAACAACACTAACAGATAGGCCATTAACGGTGAGGGTATGTAATAGTTGTGGTACTAGTGCCGCATTACGGAGACTAATGACAACTTTCTTGTCTGACATTGCTTGGCACAGTTTAAGTATGCAGATACTCTTACCGCCACCCGTAGGTAGTACAATAATGGAGTTACCGTCAGCATCAATAGCCTTTTTGACGCTGTTAATCTGATAATCTTTTTCTAATATCTGCATGCCATATTACTCAAAGTTTTTCTAATACTGCTATTACCAATGGTATTGTCAGAGGTCTTATTAAAGTTTGGGCTTTATTTATACACTCATCACAACGCAACCTTAACGATAGAAATCATGTGTTGTGCAGCACAAGTCTAATCGAAAAGGGACGTTATTATATACCGAAACTAGTTAAGATGTAGTATTTGACGACTCATTTTATTTAGTAGCGCTAAGTCAACTACTTAGAGTTTAGCTTTTGACTTAAGATTAAGATGAAAACAGTACAAAAGTCCTGAAGTGATACTCTATTTCAAGGTGCTACTCACCAAGCATCTCAGCCTTTAAGTTAATATCAACAGGATTATCACCCAACCATATAGAGAACAATGCTTGTCTAAAAGCATCACTATTAATGTTTATTAAGCGCTGACTGCTTTTGAGCACATGAACATCAATTTCTTTACTATTAGCATCAGCAGCCTGCTCAATTGAATCAGCATTTCCTCAGAGCTAATCAAACTGAAAACTATACTAAGCCGAATGGCACTATATAGCGCTCCAATGTGTACTTGAGAAATTCATTTCATGAAGTCAAAAATATGTTACGAAAGTTTTCACCACCAAGCTAGTCATTGCTTCTTATCTTTATGCTAGATAGTCTATCTATAACCCTTAATCATAAAATATAAAAACATAAATATGATAAATGCACTTTTACAAAGATTATTACTGCTTAGCTGCTTTTTGAGCCTTATTGCACCTCTTGAGTTATTTGCGCAAGAACTCGGTACTTTGCCGCCACCAAGAAAACTTACCGAAAAACAAGCAGAAGTTGCATCAAATAACTATCAAAAGTATTGTGCCTTATGTCATGGCGCTGATCGCCAAGGTCATGTTAATGATCACGCGCCGTCATTGCGCAGTAAAAGCTTATTCGAATCAGGTGTTCCTCACGCCATTTTAAGACCCATGTCGTATGGTAGAAAAGGCACTGCTATGGGCGGTTATCTTGATGAAGTGGGCGGGCCTATGACCCTCGATGAAACATGGGATTTAACCTATTGGTTATTTGAGCAAGCTGGTGTTGAGCGCTTAAAGCTATCAACGAACCCTGTCCATGGTGATATTAAGCGTGGTGAGCAAGTTTATTTAGAAAACTGTACAACTTGTCATGGTGTTAAAGGTGAAGGGGTAACTGCGCCTGCATTAGGCAATCAATCAGCCCTTGCACACAACACTGACGAATTTATTCGTCATGCCATACAAAATGGCCGACAAGATACGCCAATGCCTGCCTTTAAAAATAAACTATCCGCAGATGACATTAATAATATTACCGCTTTTTTACGCAGTAAAGCGCTCGGTTGGAAAGAAGAACGAACCATACTCAAAGCGCTGCCAACTCCTGAACAATATGTGATTAACAAGGATGGCGATGATCCAAACTTTTCACTACAAGATGGCATGTACGTATCATCAAAAGATTTAAACGCTGCGTTATTGGCAAAAAATAAAATGGTATTACTTGATACACGCGTGACATCTGTTTGGCAAACCGCGCATATAGAAGGCTCTATTCCTTTCCCCTACTATGCTGATCTTGATGAAACCGTGGCAGGTATTCCAAAAGATGTTCAAATTATTGCTTATTGCTCTTGCCCACGGGCGGCTGCAGATTACACCATAAAAAAATTAAGAAATCGTGGTTATACCCGTACCGCAGTTTTATGGGAGGGGATTTTTGGGTGGATGAATTTAGGCTACCCGGTAATGCGCGGGGATATAGAAGGTGTAGCTGACTAAAAAAATCTTTAAAGATTAACGCGATTTATTTCGACGGTGGAAATAAATCGCGTATTGCCTACAGCCTTCATGGGAATGTGGTTGCCAAGGCTAAAATATTGATACGATTTGATATTAATAATAAGGAAACATGTGTCTCCCTTTTACCCGAGAAAATAAATTACTCTTCTTCAGCTTTATTAAAAGAATCAACAAAGGACTGCAGGCCCTCTTGAACTAATTCATAAGTTTTATCTACATTAATAGCAATATCCCCATCAAGTACCTTTAACCCCTCAAGTATATCCTTAGCTTCACCAAAACCTTGCTCAATACCACCCCCAATAATATCAACAAAAGAAGTAAGCAACTCCTCTTCGTTCATTTCAGGGTGCTGTTCTTTATAAGAGCCAAAAAATTGCGTGCTAAAAGAAACTATACGCTCTGCTGTTGCCTCCGGACTAAAATCAACACCCGACTCATAAGCATCTTCTACACGACCATCAAAACCGTTCGCTTCAAGCGCTTCGTTGATCCCTTGTAGAGCTGTTTTTAACACTAATGAAAGTGGCTGGTCGCCTATGCTGTTACTAAACTTCAGCGAAGACTCAATAATGGCAGCATTAAGTTGCTTTTTTTGGCTGACCCTAATTGACTCCGGTACTTCAGCTGTTTTTTTATCATGAGCAAGTTCTGATACTTTCTGGCCCATGGGGCCATTTTCTTTTTTATCTGGCGCTTTTGCTAAGGATCGAACATCTTGGCTAAATGTTGTATTCGGATTAATTGGTGTACTCATTAGAACTACCTTAATTTATCAAAGCCTATATAAAAGTATCGGCATTGTGCAGTATAACTTAAGTATCGCCAGTATATATTTTGTACATGACATTTTATCGCGAGAACCCGTAATACACACTCTTTCAGTATTTTCTTTTTATTAACCCAGGTAACTAGAATAAATCAATTTTATTTACTCTGAGTTCATTTAATTATTTGCTTAATTTTCAAAATCTAATAGCATACCCCTATAAAACTGCCGTTGTATCATTCATGATTTTTAACGTCAGCAACTATATTCTTCCAACTTTTTCAAAAGTGAATAACATTATGATTATTGATGGTAAACAAGCAGCAGCCGATTTACGAAAAACATTGGCAATTGAAGTAGAACAACTTAAAAAAGAAAAAAATATAACACCGGGTTTAACGGTTGTTTTAGTAGGAGAAGACCCTGCTAGCCAAGTTTATGTTCGAAATAAAGTTAAGCAAACTCGTGAAGTTGGCATGATCTCGAACGAGATAAAATTACCTGTTGAAACCACACAAGCACAATTGCTTGAGCAGCTTGAGCTATTAAATAACGATAACAGCGTGCATGGTATTTTAGTGCAATTACCGTTACCTAAACATATTGATGAAAGTGTCATCATTGCAGCTATTGCCCCTCACAAAGATGTTGATGGTTTTCATGCCATGAACTCTGGCCGTTTGTTGAACGGTGAAAAAGGCGCGTTAGTTCCTTGCACACCACAAGGTTGCATCATTTTGGCTAAAAAACACTTAGGTGAAGATTTATCTGGCCAGCATGCGGTTGTTATTGGCCGTTCAAATATTGTCGGTAAACCTGTAGCGTTATTACTTTTACAAGAAAACTGCACTGTCACCATTGCTCACTCCCGCACCAAGAACTTAGCTGAAGTTTGTCAACAAGCCGATATTCTAATCGCCGCAGTTGGCCGTGCTAACTTTGTTCAACCAGGCTGGGTCAAAGAAGGCGCAACCGTGATTGATGTGGGTATTAATCGCATTGAAGATGAAAACGGCAAGGGTAAGCTTGTTGGTGATGTTGATTTTGCTGGTGTAGAAAGTGTTTGTGGCGCTATAACACCAGTACCAGGCGGTGTTGGCCCAAT
>Ga0105356_10003122_pt1 | contig 16361 bp, 11 predicted proteins | sample GOMGulsemesocosm_3_FD_83502 | JGI IMG/M metagenome (GOLD analysis project Ga0105356, IMG submission 83502) | Methane-oxidizing microbial communities from mesocosms in the Gulf of Mexico - GOM9D Gulf of Mexico | ecosystem: Environmental > Aquatic > Marine > Cold seeps | place: Gulf of Mexico...
TAAAATTGATTTACTCCTATTAGAAAGCCGCACAGCTATCAGTAAAATTCGAATTACTTAAATTTACACATAAACGAGACCAGTATTGCGGGTCTCGCTATAAAAATAATGAGGCTTGCATAAGTAAACTTTATCAGTTAGTTTATTTAATGTACAACACTCTTCGTAGAGGTAAGAGTATATTCAAAAAAGAGACATTAAATTAAATACAAACAGTTAAAATTAAAGGACTATTAAAAATGATAAGAATAATAACCCACTTAATATTAATCGTTAGCCTATTTGGAGTTCATGCCGCCAATGCAGAAATTCGCCTACCCGAGGACGATAAAATACAGTCCAAAATCCTTGGAGAAGAACGCAAGATAGTTATACAGCTGCCACGAAATTATGATGGTAACGATACTCATAAGTACCCTGTAATGTATCTTCTCGATGGCCCAGGTCATTTAAGTCACACCTCAGGTTCTTTGGATTTTTTGAATCAGTCTGGTACCGTCCCAGAAATGATTATTGTTGGTATCGCCAATACCGATCGTACTAGAGACTTAACACCACCACTTAAAAATACAGAGAACCCTGCTGGTGGAGGAGCTGACAAATTTTTAGACTTTATCGAAAAAGAGCTGATCCCTTATATCGATGCCAAATATCAAACTGAAAACTTTAAAATAATCACTGGCCATTCATTCGGTGGTCTATTGGTTATTCATTCATTACATACTCGTCCACACCTATTCCAAGCACATTTCGCTTTTAGTCCAAGCCTTTGGTGGGATGAAAAATCGCCAGCGACAGACACCATTGAGTTTCTTGCTAAGACACCAACACTGAAAAACTTTCTTTACATGAATATTGGTAATGAAGATGGCGCAATGAGAGAAGCATTTGATGAACTGACGAACACTATTAATAAAACAAAACCAGCCAAATTCAAGTTTAGAAGTGATGTATATGAAATAGAAACCCATATGACAACCCCGGTAATAGGTCAATTTTACGCATATAGACAATTATTTTCTCAATGGGCGTTGCCCAGAGAAAACTTTAAGTTAGGGGCGGAGTCTGCTGAAAAACATTATGCGAAGTTAACTGAGCATTATGGTTTTGAAGTGGTAATGGCAGAACATGTGCTTAATAGAATAGGTTATTTTCATTTAGAACAAGAAAAAGACGCCAAAACTGCGATCAAAATATTAGCTCGTAATGTTGAAAAATATCCTAACTCTGCAAATGTCTATGACAGTTTAGCTGATGCTTACGAGGCGGATGGTCAAACCGTCGCAGCGCTTAAGCAAATGGATATTGCGGTGGCAATGTTAAAAGAGAACGACCCTTTAATGGAAATGGTGACTAAACATCGTAATAGATTACTCACTAAGCAATCAAATAACGACTCAACAACCATGGCAGCTAGTAAGTGATATACTTTTCTTTTAATTGCTTCAACAATTAGCTGAATAAATACCCTTAGAAGTTATTCGCTACGGTCATCAATGCCTGTTGATGGCCATTTTTCCTGTATAAGTAACTTATATATACGAAAAGGAAAATAAGCTTTTAGTTAAGTACCTTGTTAAAAATTCAAAGCTCAGAAAAATGCTTTTCTATCGCAGCGATACAAACTTTGATACTTGAGGGGAGGTGTTTATCGTACGGGTATAGCGCATAAATAGGATTAACTGGCAATTTCAACTTGGGAAAAACGTCACATAACGTAGGCGTGGCTCTGTTGAATTGAAAGTCGGGAATTAAACCAATACCTGCACCTGCTTTTATTAACGCTAAACACGCGTTAAATGAATTAGCACTACAACCCGCTGTCGCTTGATAAACTACCTTATTGCCCTCTTCGTCACTAAACTGATGATTTATGTATTTACCTTGCCAGCTATTAGCGATATACATAGCCTCATTAACTTGCTCTTTTTGCAATAACTCATGACTACCGCAGAGAACATCTCTAAATTCACCAATTCGACGCTGTTTAATATTGCTAGTTTGAGAGCGCCCTACTCTAATGGCTAAATCAATGTTGTCTGACATTAAGTCTAATTGTCTATCACCACTGATTAGCTCTGGCTCAAGTAGTGGGTATTGTTTAAGTAATTTCCCTATTGCAGGAGCAATCACCACATCCATTAATGCATTAGGCGCAGTAATTTTAATAACGCCTTTAGGCACGGTTATTGATTCTTGTGCACGCTGCCATGCAGTATCAGTGAGTAGGTTAATTTCTTTGCACGATTGATAAAACTCTTGCCCTGCATTTGTTAATGTATGTTTTCTTGTGCTGCGTTTAATTAATAAAACACCTAACTCTTGCTCTAGTGTTTTTAAGTGCTGACTGACAACTGATTTTGATAATTTAAGAACCTCAGCAGCACCGGTAATTGAACCCGCTTCAACGATATGAGCAAACACTGACATGTGACGTAATTTTTTCACGAGCTATTGTCCTTAAAAACAGAACTGTTATTTCTATTCTCTTTGTTTTTCCACCCAATGAAAAGCTTTATTATTTATCAGAGATCACAAAAAATAGACGAGAAAAGCAATGACTGATAAAGAAACTTTAGACTTATGTAAAGCAGGTATTAGTGCGTGGCAACAAGCTTTTAATAACCAAGATGCAGCAGGCTGTGCCGCACAATATAGCCAAGACTGTATTATGGAAGCAAAACCTCTTGGCATATTTAAAGGTCGAGAAGAGATTCAAGCCTGTTGGCAGAACATCTTAGACCAAGGTTTTACCAATGTAGAATATTCAAATGTCAATTGGCAACCTGCTGAAACAGAAGGCTATATTTTGACTTCTAGCTGGCAGATGAACAAAGCCTTCGGCGTAGTGCACCGTGAACACTGGATAATTGAATCAGACGGTAAAGCCCGCCTTAAAAGTGATTCATTCGAAATTCAAGGTGAAAGATAGCTAAAGGCATAGAAGATAAAAACATTACTTTTTCAGCTTACTTTTTAGTGCAACCATTGTCGATTTTGCATCGGCAGACTGCAGTAGTTCAGCATTGACGGAGGCGATTGCATTTAGCCCTTGAGTGACAACTGAATCGGAATTTAAATTTAAGCTACGTTTAGTCGCTTTTACTGCATAACTAGGTAATGAGGCAATGCGATTGGCTAACTTAAACGCTTCTTTCATTAGCTTTTTACGAGTGAAATAAGCGTTATTAATCATACCCCATTTTTTCGCCTTTCGGCCAGAAAAAATGGCTGAGGTATAAGCGAGCTCTCGAAGTCGTCCATCAGGTAAGTTAAAATGCAAACGTTGTAAAGTTCCCATATCTGCAGGTATGCCTAACTGTGTTTCCATAATGCTGTAATAAGAGCTGTATGACGCCAAACGAATATCGCAAGCTGAAATTAAATCAATCGCACCGCCAATGCATACTCCATGAATGGCTGCGATTGTAGGAGCAGCACAATCAACAATCGCAGAAAAGGCACTCTGCATATTAAGGATTTCAGCATTTAAATGTGCCGCTTTATCACCGGAAGCAGTCTCGGTTGACTCCATCACTTGCATTAGAAAGTTGATATCAGCACCTGATGAAAACTGCTTACCTTTACCACTTAATACCACCACATGAATATTAGGCTGTGCGCTTATCCAACGATAGACCTCGCCAATTTCAAACCACATCGCTTTATTCATCGCATTTGCCTTATGCTCGCGTGCGAGTTGCAAATGCAAGACATGATTTATTAATGTTAACTCTAAGTATTCAAATTTCGGCATTTCAAATCCACTTAACAAACAACAAGATAAATATTATCGACTGAGCATGTCATGTAGTTGTATATATGTGCAAGTTAAAAGTAATATTGATAAAGACGCTTAAATTAGAAAAACTACTGCCACTTTTTTTACACAGTTAGCTCATCGGAGTTTTATCACAAGCAGCAATAGGATGGATCACTGCCTTGGTAATTTTTCCGTACTGGTATTTGACCAAGGGTTGATTGATATAACCATTAAACTTTCGTGGCTTCCATTGAGGTAACAACGAAGAGTCGGTGGTTAAATTAATAATAAGCCCGGTGGATTTCTGCTTTTTGATCTTATTTTTACCGAATGGATTTGTACTATCGATAGGTTGCTCATTGGCAAAACTTTTTTCTCGACTCGCCGCAACGATACAAATTCGATTTTCCGCAGCGCGAGTAAGCAAGCTATATTCAACTTCACACGGCTCTTGAATATCAAAAGGAACCAGTAAAATATGAATGTTCTTTACCGCGGCAGTTTTCACTATTTCAGCTATGTTAGCGTCATCAGCCGTTAACATAGCGACATTGACTTTTCCCTGCTCCAAAGGTAACTCTATAATATTTACTTCGTCACCTAACGATGTCCATTGATAGCGTTGACAAAAGTGTAATTGCTGTTGCTTTGCAATTAAACCATGCTCACTTATGATCACCGCCTGATGCATGTCATCAATAACTAAGCTAGTACAGACATATTGATAAGGTCTCAATACAGTACTCACTTTATCAATAAACAATTTACTTAGTGTTTCAACTTCGACTCTTTGTAGGTCATTATTGATGATGGTTTTATCTGCAATAAAGAATAATTCAGGTAACTGAATTATGTCAGTGAGATTTTGTTCGATGTAGTGATAAACATCTTCAATGGCTTGTTCGTTAGATTTGTATGTTGCAAATATCGCCACATTGGCAGTGACAGGTATCTTATTCTCATCTTCTTGATAATTTATTTTCGATAATGGCTCTTGATAAAGAGCAGGTCGTCTTTGCCTTATAATGTCAGAGTCATCAGGACGGAAATTGTTAGTATTGATACCACTTTCAGCTATATCAATATCGGCAAAAGCAATTCCTGCTTGCTTATGTGCTATTTTTGCCAATACTTTGCCTTCCGGTGAAACAATTTGGCTTTGACCAGCACCAACAAGTGCTTCTTGCGGAATATTGCTTTTTGCAACAAAAAGAGCAGATTGTTCTTCTGGCATCAGCGAACCAACTTTATTTGCTGATGCAAAAAACAGATTGTTTTCACTTGCACGTGTGGGGCCATATAATGCACTTTGATCTAATGCAAATGAACTCATTGAATGACACAGTAATTGCGCACCACTTAAGGCTAACACTCGTGGTATATCAAAAGTCATATCGTCACTGCCAATTATCAGTCCAAGTTTTCCAACTGGCGTCTCAATAGCTTCAAAATTCTTAGCTGAGCAACTAAAAAAATCATTTTCATGCCCTGTTAAAGTTTGTTTATCCACTTGCTGAATCAGCTTACCTTGTTGAGAAAATAGGCATGAAGTCACACAAATATTGGATTTAATTGTACCGTCTTGATGATCACGTTCAACGTCTCGCCTTAAAGTGACATTAAGCACTAGGTAGCAATTATGTTTCTTCGCTTGCTCTGCTATAGATGATAAAAAAGTACCATTGGCTGATATGGCGTCATTCCATGCATGATTATGATCGGTATAGCAGGGCTGGACATTGCAAAAATGGGTATTACAAAATTCAGGCAGCAAGATCAAATCAGGCCCACAGACAGCAGCTTCATCGATCATTCGGATACAGGCTGCTAGATTTTTTTGAACATTTAAGGAGGTGGCAAACTGAGCAATGGCTACTCGCATGATGTTTATTTTCCAGATAATTTACGCAATTTTAAGCACTAGGCCTTATCGAAGTAATTATACAGCAAACACTATTGAGCACGAGCTAAACAAGACTAAAATTTTAGTAATGCTAAACGTTCAAATAAAGAGAGGCAGGAGAATAGATGTCATTACTACAAGAGTAATACCTTGAAAGTAAGTAAATACACACTTCCAGTAAAGGCATTAAACTAGCAGACTCAAATTCTATTATTCAATAGTGATCAAACACGCGCTGAGCTTTTCTTGCTGCAGCGTAATAGTGATGCATTTGTCTTTGCAGTGATGTCGAATGGAGTTGTTATTTGAGTAAAATAGAGATTTGTAGTTAGCAGAGTCTTCCTTTTCTCCTTCTAACGAGTGCTTATAGTGATTATTTAGTAATTTATAATAACTACGATTGTTTTGAGGATTAGAAATAACAATTGTTATTGAGCCACCAGGCATAGATAAATTTAAAAGAATACTCGCCCCTTTTGAGCCCGCATATACACCAGCTCGCCATAATTCGTTGAATGAAATAGTATTGCCCTTAAGCGGTTCAACCCTTTGTATTTCACCTATATCAGTATAATAATCAATGTAAATGTATTCATTGCTGTTATTTTTTACTTCAATTGCCAAATCACCTTTATTCGTTGCAGCACCAAATACACTTTCGATCACTTGGTCAATGCTATTTCTTGATTTTATCGCTGTGCTAATACCTTCAACTTCCATGATTAACCTACATATTCACTTCACAACAATCAGTTTAAATTGACGAACTTATCTTTTTTTAAAACCTTAATTTCGCTAATAATTTTAGTGAATGTAAGGCGATAAAAATATTACAGCGTTATTACAGCGATAAATGTTTACTGTAATAACGCTGTAATATTTATTTATCTACAAAAAAGTTAGATTGGTACCGCAGGTAATTTAGATTGTATTTCTGGTTGAGGTTCAGCATTAAAGAACTTTTATTAGATACCCAATAACAACTAATACAGATAATTATTTATCAAACACTCTAAAGAAAATAAGAATACTGGCGATATATATTTTTTGTCTTAGCAAACAAAAGTAATTTAGATAAATAATTGTGCTCGAATACTTTTCACTTACTGTACAACCAGTAGGTTTAAGAGTTAATTTTCACATAGACAATTGAAAAAAAACAATAAAAATAGTGATTTGTTTTTTGATTTTTTTTTGTTATGTTTGTAAACATAATGTTACTGCTTGAGTGGTTTTCATTAGAAAAAGCGACTAATGGTGATAACAAAGGAATGCCAATGGACTGCAGTTTAAATGCCGAGCATACGGTTGAAAGTAAGTTTTCTTCCGATTTATATCAGTTAAAAGAAAAAATTGGTGAAGGTGGCTTTGGGCAAGTTTATAAAGCGATTCAAACCAATACACAACAAACCGTTGCGATAAAATTCCTGACCTTAAGCGATGATTTTGATAATGATAAAAAGCGCCGTTATATCGAGCGTTTTCATCGAGAATCAGACTTAATTCGCCGACTTAACCACCCTAATATTGTTAAACTCATTGATAAAGGCGAACAAAGTGATTCATTACTTTATACGGTATATGAATATATTGATGGTCACTCGCTAAAAGAGCAATTAGTTACACAAGGTTCATTAAGCGCCACAGATGCCGCTGAAATAATGGCCAGTGTATTGGATGCCCTTTCACATGCACATGATCAAGGCGTTATCCATCGCGATATAAAGCCTGCGAATATTATGCTTTATAAAGTAGGAGCAAAAACCCATGTTAAAGTACTCGACTTTGGTATTGGCACCTTAAAAAATGAAGCGCGCCAACTCGATTATAAAAGTATCACCTTAACTCAAGAGACCCTAGGTACACCTTCATACAGTGCTCCCGAACAGCTTCGCGGTGAGCCGCCAGTAGCGCAAACTGACATTTATGTTTGGGGCTTAGTCTTTTTAGAATGTTTAACTGGCTCACCAACTATTACTGGCAGCAGCTTAGCCGCTATTTTCCACCAGCAATTAAGCCCAAGTAATGTACCATTAGGAATTTTGGCTGGTCACAACTCAGCCAACTTCTTTCGCCGAGTACTCAATAAAAAAGTACAAGAACGTCCAGTAAATACAGCAGAGTTATATCACGACTTTTGTCAATTGAACTTTTCAAATTTGGTAGGTGACTTATCGGATTTCCCTGAGCTTATTCAGCATGGTTCAGCTGCTAATGAAGAAACTGACAATGAATTTGACGAAACAATCATTCATGAAGGTCGTTTTTCGTATTCACGATTAACCGAACGTAAGCAAATATCAGTCTTGAGTATTATTTTGACCACTCAGACGGTTGACGCTGAGCAAACAATCCAACAGTCTGCTACTAATCGAAATACAGATAATAACCAACAAGATGTTATTGATACGTTCCACGCGGATCAAATGCAGCAATGTATTGATATAGCTATTCGTTACGGGGCGAATCATGTTGGTTCACTAGGCGATACGCTTTTATTCTATTTTGGTTACCCTCTGGTAACTGACAATGACAGTCGTTTGTGTAGCCGTGCCGCTTTAGACATTGCCAGTAATGTTAATAAAAAAAATTCACTTCTCAAAAATACTCAAGGTATTAATACCCAAGTACAAATGGGTATGCAAATAGGCCTAATGTTAAGTTTGGCGAATAACCTTCCTGAAGGAAAAGCTGCTAATGATGCTATGAGTTTATGCCGCCAAGCCAAATCAGGACAAATTCTCTGCTCCGAAAATGTCAAACATATGCTCGAAGGCTATTTGAATTTTGAAGGACTAACAGCCAGTGAACTTGATGACAAACCAGCGCCATCAAAAATTCAAGCCTTATACTTATTGCGTGGTGAACGCCTAGTAGAAGCTTTTGGCTTTTTACGTGGCACTCGTAAAAACCGTGCCTTTATTGGCAGAGAGCGCGAAATTAATACACTGAGTGCTTTAGTTAATTCAAATAAGCAAAGTAAACAAAACAAAACAAGTAAAGTTAAGTTAGCCCATGTTCACGGTGAAGCCGGAATAGGGAAATCACGACTAGTCTTTGAATTACGTGACCGTACTACAACAATGCGGCACTTTGTCGCTCAATGCTTACCTGAGCACCAAAATAACGCGCTTTATCCTATTTTAAATTTGGTGAAATTTAAATATTCACTTGATGCGCTATCTGATAAAAATTGTATTACACGATTAAAACAAGCGCTTGATACATCTTCATTATCATCAGAGCAGCAACAGCAGGGGTTATTAGTACTCGCCGCATGGCTGAATTTAACTATGGATACTAGGAGCGCAGAAGAAAACGCCTTCAGTAGCTTATCGCCAGAAATACAAAAACAGCGGCTTTTTTCTGTAGTTAGTCACTTACTATGCCAAGTACAAGAAATAAAAGCCACGGATGAAAATATTCCACAACACCTCTTTATTTTTGAAGATTTACATTGGGCAGATCTCACCAGTAAAGAATTTATCAACCATATAATACAAGCCAATGAGTTCATTCAAGGGCAACATGCTTGGATAAATACTTCTCGTGAAGTATTACCAAAGATAATAGCAGAACTTAATTTTTCTATAGTGTCAGTCAATAAATTGGGCGAAAGTGAAACCCTAGAATTCATCAATTACTTATTTGATCAACAGACACTTGCCGAACGCTTAACCGAGCTATTAATTGAACGAACAGATGGTATTCCATTATTTATCGAAGAACTAGCATCAACTTTGCAAAATCAAAAATTAGTACATAAAGTCAATGGCACAATTGATTTTTTCGATAACGAAAAACAAAGCAGAGTACCCGCTACACTGCGTGACTCTTTGCAGCAAAAATTAGATAGCCTTAAGTTTGCCAAAGACACGGCTCAATTAGCGGCAACCATAGGACGTGCCTTTGATTACGATTTATTAACCGCTGCATCGGAAAAAGGTGAAGCGCAAGTACAACTAGATTTAGATGAGCTAATCAAAGCAGAATTGGTCTACCAGCAACGGCAGGTTGATCGAGACAGTTATATATTTAAACATGCTTTAGTTAGGGATGCGGCTTATGAAAGTATGGATAAAAGTAATAAAAGGCAAGCACATCAAAATATCGCTTTAGTTTTAGAAAAAGCCTCTCTTCTTTCTGAGGTATACGAACCATTTCAAATTGCCAGACACTTTTCTAATGCTGAAAGCTATATCAAAGCAACGTACTTCGGTGTAATAGCAATTGAAAAACAAGTTAATATTGCATCCAATAATGAAGCGATTTCCATCGGAGATTTAACATTGGAATGGATTAGTAACATTCAATGTAAAACAACTAGGGCCAAAAATGAACTAAAAGTACATAGTGCAATGCTACCTGCTGTTATGACTTTGTTTGGCTACGGTGCTCAGCGGGTTACAGAATGGGGAGAAAGAGTTTGTTCGATAACAGAGCAATTAATGATCTCCGCTTTAAGTAGTGAATTAACAAACGAATTACTTGAAATGAATAAAAAAAGTCAATGGACTCTTTTTTTATCAGCACACTATTGCTCGCATAGAGAAAAAGCGCGAAGTTTAGGTGAAAACCTACTTGAAAGCGCCATTAGAAAAAAGAACAGACAAGATAAACTTCTAATATTAGTGCATCTAGCGCAGGCATATAACATTGATGGTAATTTAGAACGTGCCAAAGAAAAGTATGAGCAAGCATTGTTGTTATATGATGAAAAATTAGATAATAAATTGGCGATAGAATACGGTATGGATCTGAAAGTACAAGCTTTATCTCTAGCATCATATAATTACTTACATTTAGGTTTATTATCAAAAGCAAAAGAGTCTGCGTATGCCTCCTTAGCCTTTGCAGAGAAATTAGACCGTATTGGTGAAATTGTCTTCGCAAATATATTCGTTGCGTTATATCACATATTTTTAAAGCAGTTTGATCAGGTCAAATCAACTTGGGAGCGCTTCAATGATGTACATAGAGGAAAAAGGAAAGAAAATGTTTTCCATCTACATTTCTTTGAATGTTATTCCTATACGGCCATGGGGGAAACTAAGCTCGCCGCACAAGCTTTAAATCAGCAACTATCAACAGGGCAAAATTTCGCAGCAGGGTACTATGTTACGCACTTAGCAGAGGTTTATATTAATTCAGGAGAATTACTATTAGCTATCGAATTAATGGAAGAGTCCCTTACCAGAAGCAATAAAAATGGGGAGCAGTCTGTCCTGCCTTTTTTAAAAAAGACATTAGCCCAATGCTACTACGCTTACGATAAAAAATTATCACAACGAATTAAAGAACTATTAACGTCTTCAATTGAAGATTCACAAAAACAAAATGCTAAATATTTTGAATTAGAAAGTAGTCTTTATTACTGCCAATTACTCAAAGCTAATAAAGAATTTACCACGCTACAGGCTGAGACATTGGCCGAACTATTTCTATGGTTCACTACTAATGAAGAAGGACTCGACGTCCCTTTATATCATCAAACAAATGTTTTTTTAAAAAAACACACATAACTCAATAAATTAAATAGGGAAATATCTCAATGAGCAATCAAGAAGAGAATCAAATTAAACAAAACTTGAATAATGATAGTGTCACCACACAACAAACTCAGCTAGGTAGCACTTACGGTTTTACCCCAAAAGAAAATCCAGTAAGTAATGCTCTAGCAATTAGTGCATGGCATTCCGCATTATCGAGAGTAATTGCGTATGTTTGGGAGAAATGGGATGATGAAAATGAAATAACCAATGTCCTAAATTACCCTGAATATTATTTATCGCAGTTTGGGTTTTATCCTCAAATACCCGCTTATCAAACTAAAATTAGGTTTGTTATCAATAAGGGAGATCAGGTTACTTATACTCAAGGTGGTGTTGAAGGAGGAGGAACTCTGCAAACACATCCAGGATCAGATAAAGCTAATGGAAGAACCGTAGAGTTAAACCCAACCTGCACTTACAAAACAAAAAGCGAAATATTCGAAAATGACACGTTCACTGATATCGATATCAAAAGGTTTACCGCAAGTATCGTTCCTATATCTGAAATTGTGCCAGATGTACAAAACCCAAGCCAAATGCAAATTATTGAACAGTTAAAAAAGGAATTAGACCTAACTCCTGATAATGTAAAGACTAACTTAGCATTATTTAATGGCTGGGACTTTAAAGAGATGAGTGATCTAACTGGTTGTTTCGTTGTTGCAATTCCACCTAGACCTGAAAAAACAAACCTACATGCACTTGCATTGGGTGACTTTATGGATATTTGCAGAAGCCAACCCTTCACTTCTTGTTAAATATATTTTTATTCTAAGAAATTAATCGTAACCATAAAAACATGTAAAACTTATGGTTACCCTTTTCTTATCACACTAATTTATAATAAAAATATCTATGATTTCTAATTACAACCTAAATGGCTTCTGTATAGCTAATGATCTATTTGAAAAAAACTTATTAACCTCTGCATATAATGGTGTATTAGAAGTAATAAATGGTGAATATGATACAGGTACTCCGCCATGGGGGTTAATTGATTTAAATAAAAAAAATCAACTACAAAGAATATTACAGGCGCACTTAGCAAACAAAAATATTCTTAGACTACTAACATCAAGTAGATTAGGTAATGTCGCTGCTGAAATTACAGGAGCAAAAAAAATAAAGATTTGGGGAAGTCAGCTTTATATAAAACCTAAAAATAGTTCTTCGAGTATTGTTGGTTTTCATACTGATTATCAGCATATGCCATACTTTGCCTCAGGAGTGTTAACAGCTTGGATTCCTTTAACTAAAATTGAAAAAGATAACGGCTCCTTAATATATATAACAAAATCACATCAATGTAGGCAACCATTACCTTCATCAGGAGCTCAAATTCAATCCTTTTCAACTCAAAAAAAACAATTATTAGATGAAGTAAATAATATTAATTGTAAGGAGTACTCAGTAAAGATCCCACTAGGGGCTGGTTGTTTTCATCACAAAAACACACTACATGGTAGCCTTGGAAATACTACAAACAAAGATAGATACGCTTTAGCTGTTGGATTATTAACTGATAAAGCTATTTTTGATAAAAGTAAAGATGATTACGGTTACGGTAAACATCTTGATAACGAAGAAATTTGTCCCATTATTTATCAATAGGTTTTAAATGAATAAAATAATAGATTGTGATCGACATGTAATTGAGCCATTAGACATGTGGGCTGAATATACTGAAAAAAATATTTTCTTAGAAACACCTGTAACCTTAATGTTCGAGAGTGAAAAAGAACAAAAGGAAAGAAATGAAAGGTTAAATATAGATATCTCCCTACCACCGACATATAAAATCGGAAATCATTCGATTTTAAGTAACTGGGAAGAAAGTCAACAAGTTGCATCAGCAGTAATTAATAACCAAAGTAAAAAGGAAAGAAAGAGCGCTACGCATCCTAATGGCCAAATATCCTCAATGAATGAGACAAATATTGACCAAGCATATATATTCCCAACCTTTGCTGGCTATATAACCAACCATAAAGAAATCAACGTTAGAACATCTTTAGCTTATACACAAGCTTATAACCGTTGGCTTACCGATTACTGTAAATATGAGTCTAAACGCTTAAAAGGAGTAGGCTTGGTTAGTAGGCATGATCCATCGAGACTTACTTCACAAGTAGAAGATATATTAAAACGCGGCTGGAAAACAATTACCATTCGACCAGAACCTATTTTTGGCAAAACACTTGGCGACCCATGTTATGAGCCATTTTGGCAAGCATGTGAATATCATAATATTATAATTGCCTTTCATGGTGGTACACATTTACAAGGATCAACCGTGGGTATGGATCGTTTTTCATCAAGATTTTCTCTTCATGCATGTTCTCACCCAATGGAAGCACAAATGGCATTTGTGACGTTATTAGAGTCAGGTGTATTAGAACGTCACCCAAGGCTCAGGTTTGCTTTCCTTGAAGCTGGTTGTTCTTGGGTACCTCATTGGCTATGGCGATTAGATAATATTTGTTATAACGAATTTCCAAGCTTGACCAAAGATACGATAAAAATGCCTCCTTCTGAGTATTTTAGACGTCATTGTTGGGTAGCCATCGAAATTGGAGAGCCTCTAACTGATACATTAAAGTTTATCGGTCATGAAAAGCTCATCTTTGGCAGTGATTATCCGCATCCTGATCATCTTCATTTTGATTTAAACAATATAGAAAATGAACTTCCTGAACTTTCGACTGAACAGCTTAACGATATTCTAAAAGAAAACCCAAAAGAGCTTTTCTCTTTTTAAAGAAGATTTATATTATGAGCAATAACAATCTAACTTGGCATCCTAAATTCTCCTTTTATAATTTTGAAAATACAGGTGTATTGCTTGTCAATGAAACACAGTTCTTTTGGCTGCCCAATAAACGATTCCCCTCTATATCTATTATTAATAATAGTTTAAGCCTAGATGAAATTATCAATAATTTATCAAATGATATTAATACCGATCCCAATGAAATAGCTCAATTTATCTATCAAACCAATCAACTTAAAAAACAGACGTTTTTAATTGACGATAATCAAGTATTAAAGAACAACTACCAGGTACCTTTAATGAGCGAGATACAATGTTTATATCAAGATCATCAATTGAATATATTAAGTGTATCAACCGCACCAATCTCCTTATTATCTCAATGGAAGAAAATACTAAAATCAGCCTTAAATAGTAAAAACCTTATCAAAGAAAGGCGACTCTGTTTTCTTTTAGTCGATGATTTACTAGGTGTCTTACCCGATAAACATATTGAAAATACATTGCAGGAATTTAAGTGCTATTGTGTAATAAAAATCACAGGTAACAAAATAACGTTTTCACCTATTCTTTATCACGTATCCCAATGGCGACAATTAAAAAGTGCATTATATCGAAACCAGCCAGTCAGACAGCTATTAACTCGTATTCTTCCTGAGCAAAAACATGTCATTCCTTTTGAAAAGATTGAGGTAATATCAGAGGGGAAACTCAACGCGATTCATGAAATTTTACTCAATCATTTAACAAGCGATAGTAAAACTTTACTTCAATATGACTTACAAAATGAGCACACAAGTCAACATTTACTCCATTTAAATAGCAAACCAACTGAGGAAAATCTTACTCAGTTTAGTCAGCAGATAGTATTACATTCAGTTAAACCTACTTTTAATAAAGATGGGGGATCAAGGACAATTTCTCCAGCAACAACGGTTAAAAAACTCATGCCCTTTGTTGATGCTATAACCGGTTACATCCCAAATATTCAAGAATTATCATCAAAAAACAATGATCCTATAAAAATCTATCGTACCGCTTTTTTTAAAACGCCATTAGTAAAAAACCTAGACACCCTTGATAATGATGATTTTATTCAAAGTTGTTTAGGTAAAGGAGTTACCCATGAACAATCTCAAGCAAGTGCACTGTGTGAAGCTATTGAACGTTTAAATGCACAGTATCAAGGCAATGAGCCTTTATTTCAATCAAAGCCTGAGAATTTGGCTAAACGCTATATAATTTTTCAAGAATTAACACCTTATAGCACAGCACAATATGTCAAGTTTTCAAACGAAAAAAATCCTGAATCCAAACGAAAACAAGCTGCACAAGTTTTTAACAACGAGAGCATTTATTGGTTACCAACATGGTCTTTAACTCGTAAAGAACAAGTCTATGTACCACTAACCTGTTGCTTTGCAAATATTGAGATTAGCCAACAACAAACAGTACTAAAAACATTAGACCAAAAGCAAGCCTCACTTAGTTTTAACGATGACAGATTTGGTCGATGGCATTCAAATGGTGCTGCCGCAGGTAACACTTTAGAAGAGGCAATTTTACAAGCTTTATTCGAATTAATAGAACGTGATGCTGCTGCTATTTGGTGGTATAACAAAATAGAACGCCCTGCTTTTGACCTCACTAAAATTGATATTGAATATTATCAACCGCTTGAACAAACCTTAAGCAAGAACCATAACTATTGGGTACTCGACTTAACCAATGATTTAGGTATTCCAGCGATGGTTGCTGTCGGAAAGCATAAAGAAAACAAAGGGTTTATTTTAGGTTTTGGTTGCCATTTGCAACCAGAACTAGCAGCTCAACGAGCCCTCACAGAATTGTGCCAGCTTATTCCTATACGAGATCAAAACAGTGCACCTTTTGATTTTAATGCCATAGAAGATTTGCCTTATTTATATTCTCAACAGCGACACAACGCCGAAATGGCTTTTACCGCCTGCACAGGCGATATAAAAGGTGATATTGACAACATTGTAGCGCGTCTGGAAAGTTTTAATTTTGAAGCCCTAGTACTCGATTATACCCGCGAACCTATCCCCATTCATACCGCTAAGGTATTTATACCCGGTCTGTGCCATATTTGGCCACAACTGGCTAACGAGCGTTTATATAAAGTACCAGTAAAAATGGGCTGGCTTAAACGAGCAAATACAGAGAAAACGCTCAATCAGCAAGCGCTTTATATTTAAGACAATAAAAATTAAAGCTGCTTTTAAATACAGGTATGGCGCTAAATAATGAGTGCCATTCATGATACTCATATATGACCATTCGCCTGAAAGAATCACTACGATCTATTACAGTTTTATTTACTTTAAACCTTCATCGATACACAAATTTAAA
>Ga0105356_10003126_pt1 | contig 16351 bp, 11 predicted proteins | sample GOMGulsemesocosm_3_FD_83502 | JGI IMG/M metagenome (GOLD analysis project Ga0105356, IMG submission 83502) | Methane-oxidizing microbial communities from mesocosms in the Gulf of Mexico - GOM9D Gulf of Mexico | ecosystem: Environmental > Aquatic > Marine > Cold seeps | place: Gulf of Mexico...
AAATTAAACACGCACTTTAATGAGATAAAAAGCACTCATTTAAAAGAATTGTTTAAGAATGACCCTGAAAGAAAATCAACTTTCAATACTTCTTTTAACGACATCAATCTTGATTATTCAAAAAACAGAATTACCCAAGATACAATGGACATCTTAATTGAGCTTGCCAATGAAATTGACCTAAAAGACGCAATACAAAAGTACTTTTCTGGTGATCAAATAAATGCTACAGAAAAAAGAGCCGTGCTACATACCGCCCTTAGAAGCAAAAAAGGAGAAATTTTGGTTGATGATAAAAACATCATTCCAGAAATCAATGACACTTTAACGCAGATCGAACAACTTTCTAAAAAGGTTATCTCTGGAGATTGGAAAGGATATTCAGGTAAATCAATTACAGATGTTGTAAATATTGGTATTGGCGGATCTGATTTAGGCCCCGCAATGGTTGTTGAAGCATTGCAGTTTTATAAAAATCATTTAAACACACATTTTGTATCCAACATTGACGGCGATCATGTGTCGGAAATAATAAAAAAATTAAATCCTGAAACAACTCTATTTGTAATTGTTTCTAAAACCTTTACAACACAAGAAACATTAACCAACGCAAATACCATTAAAGAGTGGTTTTTACAATCAGCAGCAGAAAAAGACATTGCCAAGCATTTTGTTGCTGTCTCTACAAACTCAAAAGCAATCGCTGATTTTGGTATTGATGAGAAAAATGTTTTCACAATGTGGAATTGGGTTGGAGGACGTTTTTCTTTATGGAGTGCCGTTGGCTTATCCATTAGTTTATCTGTCGGATTCCAAAATTTCAAAGACTTATTAAGTGGCGCCAATGAAATGGACACCCATTTTGAAAGCACAGAGTTCAACAAAAACATTCCTGTAATTCTGGCATTGATAAGTATTTGGTATGCTAATTTTTTCAATTCTGAAACAGAAGCAATTTTACCCTACTCTCAATATTTAAACAAACTTACGCCGTATTTGCAACAAGCTATTATGGAAAGTAATGGTAAAAATGTAGACAGAAATGGAAATGCAGTAAATTACCAAACTGGTGGTATAATTTGGGGGAGCACAGGTACAAACATGCAACATGCTTTTATGCAGTTGGTACATCAAGGAACCAAATTAATTCCTACAGATTTTATTGGCTATGAAGAATCTTTATATGGATTGACAGACCATCATAAAAAACTTACAGCAAATTACCACGCACAAACTGAAGCACTGGCTTTTGGAAAATCAGCAGAAGAAGTTCATTTAAGTTTGAAATTCAATACTCAATTAAGTGAAATAGCAACACTACTACCTTTCAAAACATTTGAAGGAAATAGACCGAGTAATTCAATTATCATTAAAAAACTAACTCCAAACAGTTTGGGTAAACTAATTGCCATGTACGAACACAAGCTTTTTGTACAAGGTGTTGTCTGGAATATTTATAGTTTTGACCAATTTGGTGTTGAATTAGGTAAAGAATTGGCAAATAAATTTCTTCAGCAATCTCAATAAATCCACCAACAGGGCGCCTTTTTCACAAAAATTAACATAACTTTTCATTTTGTTAACAACCTTGTTAATATCTAAACCGCTTAAAAGTAAGGGATAGCAGTTAATTCTCTTACCTTGTAATGCCTTAAATTTTTGTTAACTCTTAACATTCAGTTAACATTAGAACTCCTAAAAAGGAGGATTTTTGCAAAACATTTAATAACATTAAAATTTAAAAATGAAGAATTTTAAAAATTTATTATTGGTAGCGTTGTTTTTCGCAACAGCTACTGTTTTTGGTCAAACCAAACTAACAGGTACTGTAGTTGATGAAACTAATGAACCTTTACCTAGCGCTAGTATTGTTGTAAAAGGTACAACAAACGGAACATCAACAGATTTTGATGGAAAATTTACATTATCATCAAACGCAAGTTCTGGTGTGGTAGTAATCTCTTTTGTAGGTTATTTGAACAAAGAAGTTGCTTTTTCTGCTTCTAAAACAAACTTAGGGACTATTCAATTAACTGAAGACAGTTCTATTCTAGATGAAATTGTAGTTACTGCAACTTCATTTGCAATTGACAGAAAAACTCCAGTGGCTGTTTCTACAATTAAAGCGGCAGACATTGAAGCTAAGTTAGGAACTCAAGAATTTCCTGAAATTTTAAAATCAACTCCAGGTGTATACGCTACTAAAACAGGTGGTGGTTATGGAGACTCTAGAATTAATTTACGTGGATTTAGTTCACAAAATGTTGCAGTCATGATTAATGGGGTTCCTGTTAATGATATGGAAAACGGAGCTGTTTATTGGTCTAACTGGTCTGGTTTGTCTGATGTTACTTCTGCAATGCAAGTACAAAGAGGATTGGGAGCTTCTAAAGTTGCTGTACCTTCTATTGGTGGTACAATAAATGTCATCTCTAAATCTTCTGATGCAATTAAAGGAGGAAGCATTAGAATGAGTACAGGTAATGACGGTTACCAAAAATACGGAATGACATTATCTACAGGAATGATGGACAACGGATTGGCAATTACTGCTTCTGCTGCAAAGGTTTCTGGTGATGGGTATGTAGACGGTCTTCAATTTAGTGGAGTAAACTATTTTTTAAATGTATCTAAAGTAATTAACGATAGCCATAAGTTATCATTCAACGTTATTGGAGCAAAACAAACTCACGGACAAAGGTATAACACTAGAACTATTGCTCAAAACAGAGCAACAGAACAGGGAGGTAAAAGATACAACCCAGATTGGGGATATAGAAATGGAAAAATTGAAAATACTTCTTTCAATTTTTATCACAAACCACAAATTTCTTTAAACCACGATTGGACTATTTCTGATAAAACATTTTTAACAACCGCAGTTTATGCTTCATTCGGTTCAGGTGGAGGAAGAAGAACTGAGGGTACAGGTAAATTCACTAATGATGATTATAGATTAGGGGATGTAGATCAACCAATTGATTTTGATAGAATAGTATCAGAAAACAAAGCAAATGGTGCAATGGGTTCTACAGATGTATTTACAGCTTCAGTTAACGAACATAAATGGTATGGAATATTATCAACCTTAAAAACTGAGCTATCAGAAAATTTAAAATTATCTGTAGGTTTAGATGGAAGATCTTATACAGGTACCCATTATTATGAAGTTACAGATTTATTAGGAGGTCAATATTTTTTAAACCCTAAATCTAATGACAATAACTATAATGAAGCTTTAAAAGTAGGAGACCGTTATAATAGAGATTATGAAGGTAGAGTTTTAAGACTTGGAACTTTCGGTCAATTAGAATATTCTAAAGATGACTTATCAGTTTTCCTTTCTTCTTCAATCTCTAATACAAGATATGGAAGATCTAGTTTTTTAGATGATTCTACAAATCCAAATGGTAGAGTTTCAGAAAACAAAAGTTTTATAGGATATGGAACAAAAGGTGGGGCAAATTATAATTTAGATGAGAATCATAATGTTTTTGCTAACATTGGATATTTTTCTAACGCACCATTTTTAACAGGTAATGTTTTTCTAAATAAAGAATCTGTAGAATTAAATAAAGATGCAATTAATGAAAGTGTATTTAGTGCAGAAATAGGATATGGTTATAGAAGTGAAAACTTCAATGTTAATGTAAATTTGTATAGAACTTCTTGGTTAGATAAATCTTTAACTAGTAGAGTAAATGACCCAGACAATCAAGGTGAGTATTTAGAAGCTAATCTAGCAGGTTTAGATGCCTTACACCAAGGTATTGAAGTAGATTTTGTATATAAAATAAGCGATAATTTAAAACTAAATGGTATGGCATCTTTAGGAGATTGGCAATGGGTTAGTGATGCTTCTTCTACATTATTTGATCAATCTGGAGTAGAAATTGCTAAATATGAAGTTTTTGCTGATGGGACAAAAGTGAGTGATGCAGCGCAAACTACTTTTGCTTTAGGATTAAATCTAAAAGTATTAGAAAAATCATTTATCTTTTTAGATTATAATTATGCAGGAGATTTATATGCTAGGTTAGATTTAAGACCAAGTAAAGAAGACCCACTTGTAGCAACTCCTTCTGCAGTAGACACATGGGAATTACCAGCGTATCATTTATTTGATTTAGGTTTCAATCACAAATTTGATATTGGTGGTTTTAATGCAACTTTATCTGGTAAAATGAACAATATCTTTGATGTCGAATATATCTCTGATGCATTCGATGGTAATACTCACACAGCAACTGATGCTAAAGTGTACTATGGTACAGGAAGAACATTTAGTTTAGGGTTAAAAGTTAAATTTTAAAAAAACACAATCATGAAAAAAATATTTTTATTATTAACAATTTTTTCAATGGTGTTCGCATCTTGTGACCCATTAGAAGATATCAATACAGAAATTGACGCAATAGATTCTCCTATTATTGGAGACGCATCAATAAAATTAACTGATGAAGATTATAGTGACTTAGGATTAAACTATGGCAGCTTTAGCTCAATTGACGATGCAAAAGCTGAGCTTCCAGCATTTTTAGCTGACAAGTATCCTGTTTGGGGTAAAGGATCTTCTGTTTTAGTTGATTATAAATTATATAGAGGAAATCTTTTTTCTGTAAAAAATTACAGTTTAGACCAAGATGATTACGCAACAAGTGGTAGTACTCTTTTAGGTTTTGAATCTACAACAAATCCTAGCGATTATTTAGCAGCTATTATCGGTAATAATTATCCGAGTGAAGAATGGGTTTTTGTTGCTGCACAATATTTTCAATATACAGGTAGTGCTTATACAATTACCCCAGAAGTTTCTCTAGAAGAAAACGTAGACTATGGAGCAACAGCTGGAGATTTAACAACAGTTTCTGGCGGAGACTGGGCTAGCCATTCTGGTTCATCAACTGCTTTATATGCTGCTGAAAACTTAACAATGGCAAATTACCCATCTTCAAATGTTGGTGGTGCAATAGCTATCTCAAGTAGCAGATCTCAAGATGTAAACCATGCAATTACACCAATAATTACTACAAGAAAAATTTATACAAGTGCTTTAGTTAAATTAAGTACAGTTGGTAGTGGAACTTATTTTCTTCACCTTATGGAACAAGATGGTAGCTACAACTACTCTGCAAGATTGGGAGCAAAAGATAATGGATCTGGTAAGATATTGTTTGGTATTGGAGCTAGTTCTAGTTCTTTAACTTACGGTACAACTGCTTTTGATTTAGATACTACATATCTTATTGTAACTTCATATGATACTGAAACGGGTATATCAAATTTATATGTGTTAACGTCTGCATCTGCAACTGAACCTACTACACCTGAATCGACAAATACTGGAAACCCAAATAACAATGCTCAAAGAATTGGTGTTCGTCAACACAGCGCCGGACCAAACGCAATTATTGATGGAATTCGTGTTTCAAACACTTGGTCATCTATAATGAATAATGGTAACTTGAGTGATGAAGTTGTTGGTACTAAAGAATCAACTACTGTAAATTACGCTTATATAAATGGATCATGGATGGTACCACCTAGTAGCGGATACTATAGTGTAACCGCTGAAGACTTTACATCAATGGGAATTGAAAATTTTGGAAGCAGTACTCCTGCTGAAGATTATTTACCAACATTTTTAAACATAAAGTTCCCATATGCTAAAGTAGGTGATCAATTGGCTGTATTATACAAATATGTATCAAGTTCAAGTGGACCTCAAGTACGTGGTAACTCATATACAAAAGGTGAAGGTAATGTATGGCTTGCATATCAATCTACAGTTGACACTGTATTACAATTTGGTCATGAAGGTACCGGATGGGTGCCAGACAACACTATTAAATACACTTTAACAAGAGGTAGTAATAGTGATTATGATTGGATTGCAGATCAATTAACTGCACCTGAATATGCAGGGTTGGTTGCAAACTTACGTTCTTATGATGATTTTGACTATAATTGGTCTGATGATCAAATATTACATGCTATGACACTTTTTGCAGCACATCATGACCCAAGTGCAGCTGAAGGTCAAAAATATCTTTTCACTTACGTGAAATATGATAATGGTGAGAATGAATTAAAAATAAGTATGATTAAACAAGGTGGTGTTTGGGTTGAAAACAACTAATCCCTCCTTTTATAACTACATTAAAAACCACCTCAAAAGAGGTGGTTTTTTTATGCAGAAAATTCTTACATTTACCCCAACTAAAAAAACTAACAAATCATGATGAAAGACATTCACTCATATTGGGCATATTTAGTAGTGCTTTTTTTAATTTTTGCTGTGTACAATGCTGTTACAGGGTTTACAAAAAAAAGAGAATTTACTGATAAAGATTTACGCATTGGCTTATTCACATTAATAGCATCACACATACAGTTATTAATTGGGCTGGGTTGGTATTTTATGAGTCCAGCTTACAAAGCTTTAAAAATGGACAGTGCTACCGTAATGGGTAATTCTGCTTCTAGATTATTGGCTATCGAACACCCAATAATGATGATTATTGCCATAGTGTTGATTACTATTGGCTGGTCTAAACATAAAAAGAAAACCGAAGACACAGCGAAGTTTAAGACTTTTACCATCTTTTACGGATTGGCATTATTGCTAATATTGGCAAGAATTCCTTGGAATCAATGGATCTAATACAAACGAATAACATCCTAAGGTAACTTAGGATTTTTTTAATAACAAAATGAAAATACTAAGCCACATATTATCTCCAATATTCTTACTAACATTTATGTTGTTGTTAGTTATTTTTCATCCATTACAATGGATAGGGTTAAAAGTTTTTGGGTATAATGGACATAGAAGAGTTGTAGATGCTTTAAACTTTTGCCTCGTAAAATCAATGTTAATTATTGGCGTAACGGTAAGTTTAAAGAATGAACACGACTTACCTAAAGAAGCTTCATTAATTTTTGTGGCCAATCATCAAAGTATCTCTGATGTTCCTCCGTTTGGAATGTTTTTCAGAAAACACCATCCAAAGTTTGTTGCAAAAATTGAATTAGGGAAAGGAATACCTAGTGTTTCTTTCAACTTAAAATATGGTGGAGCTGCTTTAATCAACAGAAAAGATGGAAAACAAGCCATAACCACCTTAGCAAAATTCTCTAAGAACATCAATAAAAATAAATGGGGAGCAATAATTTTTCCCGAAGGAACCAGAAGTAGAGACGGGAAACCAAAAAAATTCTCTACCAATGGATTAAAAATGATCACCAAATACAATCCAGAAGGATATGTCGTACCAGTCACGATAAACAATTCTTGGAAAATTTTTAAATATGGGAAATACCCTTTAGGTTTAGGAAGCCCAATAACGTTGACCGCACATAAACCAATAAAGGTTAATTCATTACCATTTGATGAATTAATGACTAAAGTAGAAACAGAAATTACAGATCATATAAACTAAAAACATGTCAATACAAAACATTAGAAAAGAAGTAATGCTGACCTTAGAGAAGGGGATCGACACTTTTGTAGACAAATTTTTAATTACGCCAGAAAAAATTTGGCAGCCTACAGACTTCTTACCGAACTCTCAAAAAGATTCTTTTATAGACGAAGTAAAAGAAATTAGAGAACTATCTAAAGAACTAGACGACGACTTTTGGGTTGTCTTAGTTGGTGATACAATTACCGAAGAAGCACTACCAACCTACGAGTCTTGGTTATTAGACCTAGATGGAGTTACGCAACACCCAGACAATGGTTGGGCAAAATGGGTAAGAGCATGGACTGCAGAAGAAAATAGGCATGGAGATGTTTTAAACAAATATTTATATTTATCAGGACGTGTAAATATGCGAGAAGTAGAAATTACTACGCAACATTTAATTGCTGATGGATTTGATATTGGTACGGCGAGCGATCCTTATAAAAACTTTATCTATACTAGTTTTCAGGAATTAGCAACCTACATCTCTCATAATAATGTTGCAAAAATAGCGCGTAAAAAAGGGCACAAAGCCTTGGCTAAAATGTCTAAGATTATTGCAGGTGATGAAATGCGTCACCATATTGCTTATGCAGAATTTGTAAAAGAAATTTTTAAAATTGATCCTAGTGAAATGATGTTGGCTTACCAACACATGATGAAGCATAAGATTGTGATGCCTGCATTGCATTTAAGACACTCTAACGAGGCCAAAGGGAGTTTGTTTGATGATTTCTCTGCAGTAGCACAAAGAGTCGGTGTTTACACAGGATTTGATTATGTTGATATTCTTAAAAAGCTAAATACAGTTTGGGAACTTGATAAAATCACGAACCTAACTCCAGAAGCAGAAAAAGCAAGAAATTGGTTGCTAAAACTACCTGAAAGAATGTACAGAATTACGGAAAGAATTATCGTTCCAGATACTAAATTTAATTTCAAGTGGATGAATCCAGTAGTATAAAAAAAGAGCCCTTTTGGGCTCTTTCTATTTTATAACAAACGAATCTCTATCATTTAAAAAATTCAATTTACTTCTCAATGCTATCAGTTTTTCTTTTTGAAGAGTTGCATATAAAATGGCTTCATTATTTTCAGAAAGAGCAGTCATTTCATTTCCTAAAAAATCTATTGCAGCTGAGTTACCCGAATATTCATATCCATTAGCATCAACTCCAACCCTATTCACTCCAATACAATAACTCATGTTTTCAATTGCTCTTGCTTTTAATAAAGCATTCCAAGCATTTATTCTCGGTTTAGGCCAGCTTGCAACATAGACTAAAACATCATAATTCTGTGTATTTCTTGACCAAACAGGAAAACGCAAATCATAACAAATCAAAGGGCAAATTCTCCATCCTTTATATTCAACAATTGCTAGAGAATTACCTGTTGCATATTCTTCATCTTCTCCGGCCAACGTAAACGCATGCCGTTTATCATAGCAATCAATTTTTCCATCTGGATGCACAAACAACATCCTATTATAAAACTTACCTTCTTCTTTTATAATTAAGCTCCCAGCAATTGCTGCATGGTTACTTTTAGCCATCTCTTGCATCCAAACAACAGTTTCACCCGTCATTGATTCAGCCAACTTTTTAGGAGTCATAGAAAACCCAGTTGTGAACATTTCGGGCAACAAGATTACATCTACAGGTTTTTTTATTTCTTTCATTTTTTCAGAAAAAGAAATCCTGTTTTTTTGTGCATCTTCCCAGGCTAAATCTGGCTGAATAATAGCTATTTGTAGTTCTTGTAGCATGGATAATTATTTTTAAACAATATTATAAAAATAATCCCTGCTTTTTGTACATTGTTTCTCTAATTTCTGATGATCAAAAAATGCAATCATTTATTTCTGATACTTTAAGCGATATTTTTAAAACTCAAAATTCTTTTGAAAACACCGTTTTTATTTTACCTTCACAAAGAGCTGGAGTGTTTGTTAAAAAGGCATTACAAGAAAAAATGTCAAGTGGTTTTTTACCAGAAATTTTAAACATCGAACAATTTATTGAACAAGTTTCTGAAATTCATAAGATTGATACAGTTCAATTGTTATTTCATTTTTACACCGTATATAAAAAAATAGAATCCAAGCCCGAATCTTTTGATTCATTTTCTTCATGGGCATTTACTGTATTGCAAGATTTTAATGAAGTAGATCAACATTTAGTAGATTCGAGAGATATTTTTAATTACCTAAAAGACATTCAACGATTAAAAGAATGGGATTTAGAAAATCCAATGGAAGAGACTCATTTGATGAAAAATCATTTTTCTTTTATGGAAAAACTAGGGGAATACTACACAGGTCTTAGAGAGTATTTACTAGAGAAAAACATTGGCTACCAAGGTTTGATGTACAGAGAAGCGACTAAGAAAATAGATTCTTTTTGTCAAAAAAACACCCACAAAAACTATGTTTTGATGGGGTTTAATGCTTTAAACAAAGCAGAAGAGCTCCTATTTAAAGAAATGTTATCTCATCAAAAAACTGCCGTTTATTGGGATATTGACAGCTCCTTTTTAAATAGTAAACATCAAGCAGGCTCATTTATCCGAAAGTATAAAACAGATTGGGTTCATTATGATACAAATCCATTGAAATCAGAAAGCAATCATTTTTCAGAGAAAAAGAACATCCACCTAATCGGAGCATCTAAAAATATTACTCAGATAAAACATGTGGGAGAAATTTTAGAAAAATTCCCAAACCATAACAATACTGCTGTGGTTCTGGCTGATGAAACCTTGTTGCCTATTACTTTAAATTCGTTGCCAAAAAGTGTTGATGCCGTAAACATCACTATGGGGTATCCGCTAAAAGACATTCCAACAACCTCATTGTTCACATCAATTTTTCAGTTATTCTCAACGCAAGAAAAACTTCAAAAAACCAGCCAACAAGAATTTTACTTTAAAGATGTGGTTCGTTTTTTTAAACATCCATTAATATATCAACTTTTAGAAATTGATGGTACTAATGTTTTTGAAGAGATTTCTATTCAGATTGCAAAAAACAATGACTCATTTATCAGCTATCAGCAATTAAAGCTCTTTTTAGAAAAATTAGAAGACGAAACAAAAACAGTCATACTTCAACTTTTTTCGCCATTTAAAGATTCATTGAGTTTTATCAATAGAATCTTAGCATTGATACAATTGTTAAAAGAAAAAGTGGACTCGCTGGAAAAAGAGTATGTCTTCCGTTTTTACAAGATTTTCACCCAGTTACAGAATCTCCAAACTACTTTTAAGTATTTACAAAACTTGAAAACAATTCATCAGTTTTTCAATCAGATAATTTCTTTAGAAAACCTATCATTTCAGGGAGAACCTCTACAAGGATTGCAATTAATGGGCATGTTAGAAACCCGAGTTTTAGATTTTAAAAATGTAATTATCACATCAGTAAATGAAGGTGTATTACCTTCTGGAAATGCACAAGCATCGTTCATTCCTTTTGATGTGAAAATTGAATTTGGATTGCCTACTCACAGCGAAAAAGATGCTATTTTTTCGTATCATTTTTTTAGATTGATTCAGCGAGCAAAAAATGTATACCTTTTATACAATTCAGAAAGCGACACATTTGGAGGCGGAGAAAAAAGCCGGTTCGTTTCTCAATTACTGCATTTAAAAGAAGGAATAATCCAATCTCAAGTTAGCCCAAAGGTAACCACAGAGAAAAACGAAACTAGAACCATTTATAAAACAGAAGCAGTAATTAATTCGTTAAAAGAACTAGCTCAAAAAGGCATTTCTCCTTCTGCTTTAACCAACTATATTTACAACCCATATCAGTTTTACAAGCAAAAGGTATTGGGTATTTATGAATATGAAGAAGTTGAAGAAACTGTGGCTTACAATACAATGGGAACTATTGTACACGACACACTAGAAGCACTTTACACACCTTACATAGGCAAAGTAATAGATGACAAAGATCTTTCTGTAATGAAAGGTAAGACAGAAAAACTAGTTCAATTCTATTTTAAAAAACACTTCAACACCAAGGTTGTTTTAACAGGGAAAAACAAATTGATTTTTGAGGTTTCTAAACGGTATGTTGAACGATTTTTAGAAGAAGAAAAAAAGATTGTTTTAAAAAGTACGTTGAAAATTATTGCTCTAGAGAAAAAACTAGAAACTACTATTACTATTGATGGCTTTGACTTTCCTATCAAAATAAAAGGGATCGTTGATCGAATTGACGAATTGAATGGTAAAACTCGAATTATAGATTACAAAACGGGCTTGGTAACAGCAGGCGATTTAAAAGTTTCTGATTTTAGCATTACCACGAAAAACTACAAATACAGCAAAGCAATTCAGGTGCTTTTATATGCTTTTTTACATCAGAAAAACGCAGTAAATCCAACTGTTGTTGAAGGCGGAATTATTTCTTTTAAAAATTTAAAAAACGGATTCTTAAAAATGAATTTCTCAGAAAAAAGAGGGCATATAGACTCTGAAATCACCACAGAAAAACTGAATGAATTTATGGAAGAGATCAAAGAATTGATCAAAGAAATTTTTAATATGAATATTCCTTTTACGGAAATAATAAACGAAAGGAATTAACTGTTTTTTCCGCTTAAAACTAATAAAGGCACGTTACAATGAAACTCACTTTTTAAAATAGTATTCTTTTCCCAAAGCTTTTTAAAGAAACCTCTTTTACGTCTAAATACACATAACATGTCTGGTTTATTCGCTTGAAAATGCTCAAGAACACCTTGAAAAGTCGTTGCATTCTCTGTCAAAGTCAACGAAGATTTCACCGTTTCTAGCGCTCCATCTAACACTAAATCATCATCTATATATCCTGGTGTTTTGACAAGTAATAAATTGATTACCGGATTAAAATTAGTCTTAATAAATTGCAAAGGCTTTAAAGCTCCTTTTTTATTTACAATTCCAGACTTAAAGGCTGTTAAAATTGATTCCATTGGCTTAAACACGAATGCATTTGGCACAATTAAAACTGGAATATCAGATTGCTTTACAACACTTCCTGAGGTAGCTCCTAAAAAAACTTCTTCTTTTATTGAGTTACTTTTTGGTCCCATTACAATTAAATCAATCCCCAGTTCTTTATCAACAGAAGCAATAGAATCAACAACATTTCCTTTTGCAGTAATTAGATTCACTTCTAAACCTTTTCTATCTACGCTATTGATAACTGAACGCATATATAAGTTAGATTCTCTCTCTAAAATACTATCAATATCTATAATTGTTCCTGCTTTAGAAATCATTTGATATGCTCTGAGTACAAATACCTTCCCGTCTATGTCTTTAGCAAAATCAATTGCGTATTGTAAAGTATTAATTGAGTTTTCTGTAGAACCGATCGGAACAAGAATATGTTTCATATGTATCTTTTTTATTGATAGAGAAAATTACACAAAATAAATGAATTGCAAAAGTAAACATTTTAAAACTGTATAATTAAACTCAAATACACATATATATTTTCTAACAAGAGCAGCTTTATTGACTCATATTCGTTTTGCATTAACTAATTCAGATAACTGTAAAAAATAAGCAAATTAGTTAGTATTTTTGGGGCGATTTGAAAACAGATATTTCCTTTAAAAGAATTAACAAACTAGCGTTACCAGCATTGATTGCCGGTATTGCCGAACCATTATTATCAATTACCGATACTGCAATTATTGGTCATGTAGACATTAACGCAACAGAATCTTTAGCGGCTATTGGAATTGTAGGAGCTTTTATTTCTATGTTAATTTGGGTATTTGGTCAAATTAGAAGTGCCATATCTTCAATAATTTCTCAATATTTGGGCGCTAACAAACTAGATGAAATAAAAACATTACCATCGCAAGCAATTGCGATTGTTGTTTGCCTAAGTTTGCTTGTTATTGCGATTACCTATCCTTTTTCTGAATACATTTTCAAGTTTTACAATGCCTCTGGCTCCATGTTAACCTACTGTGTTAACTACTATAATATTCGGATTTTTGGATTTCCTTTTTCTTTGTTCACATTTGCCATTTTCGGAGCCTTTAGAGGATTGCAAAACACCTACTACCCAATGATAATTGCAATTATTGGAGCTTTTTTAAATGTTCTTTTAGATGTTGTTTTAGTGTACGGTATTGAAGGAATAATCCCCGCAATGCATATTGAAGGTGCTGCATATGCAAGTGTAATAGCACAAATTGTCATGGCACTAATTGCGGTTGTTTTATTATTGAATAAAACATCCATACCACTAAAAATAAAACTGCCATTTCATCCAGAAATGAAAAATCTAATAGGCATGATTTTAAACTTGTTTGTTAGAACTCTCGCTTTAAATTTAGCTTTGTACTTCGGAACAGCCTATGCAACTTCTTACGGAAAAGAATACATTGCTGCATACACAATTGGCTTAAACATTTGGTTACTTGGCGCATTTATGATTGATGGTTATTCGAGTGTTGGAAATATTTTATCAGGGAAATTATTGGGTCAAAAAGATTATAAGAGTCTATTAAAACTTAACAAAAGACTTGTAAAGAGTGCTTTTGTTTTGGGATTTGTATTTATCATTATTGGCGTTGTATGTTACAAATTGATAGGAACCATTTTCACCAAAGAAATTTCCGTCTTAAATCAATTTTATACGGTTTTCTGGGTCATTTTGGCAATGCAACCTTTGTGCGCGATTACTTTTATTTTTGATGGAACATTTAAGGGAATGGGTGAAATGAAGTATTTACGCAACGTGCTCATTTTTGCTACTACTCTAGGTTTTATTCCTACACTACTGCTTTTTGATTTCTTTGATTTTAAATTGTACGCAATTTGGATTGCTTTTACCGTTTGGATGTTTTTTAGAGGTCTCTTTTTATATTTTAAATTTAGAAGAAAATTTTTACCACTAGCTCAAAAGCAGTAAATTTGAATAAATTATTTTAGTTTAAGATGACAACACAAAGAACAGAAGGAAGTTTATTTACCAATATAATTAACGGAATTGCAACGATAGAATTTGGTCATCCTGCAAGTAATTCTTTTCCTAGTGTTTTGTTAGATCGATTGACAGAGGAGTTGCATCAGATTTCTAACAACAAAAATGTCGCTGTTGTTATTTTAAAATCTGAAGGAAATAGAGCGTTTTGCGCTGGTGCATCTTTTGATGAACTTGTTGCTATTGACAATCTCGAAGATGGTGAAAAATTCTTTTCTGGATTTGCAAATGTGATCAATGCCATGCGAACCTGTTCAAAAATTATTATTGGTGCTGTACAAGGAAAAACCGTAGGTGGCGGAGTTGGATTAGCAGCTGCCTGCGATTATGTTTTGGCCACAGAATCTGCTTCGATAAAATTATCAGAATTGACTATCGGAATAGGGCCATTTGTAATAGAACCTGCAGTAACTCGTAAAGTCGGATTGGCTGGCTTGTCTGAATTGAGTCTAGCTGCAACTCAGTGGAAAACTGCGTATTGGGCAAAAGAAAAAGGCCTGTTTGCAAACGTTTTTGAAACTCAAGACGAATTGACAAAAGAAACTTTGATACTGGCAGAAAAGCTAGCTTCATACAATCCACAAGCCTTAGAAGAAATGAAAAGAGTTTTATGGAAAGGAACCGAAAACTGGAATCAACTATTGATCGATAGAGCAGAAATTTCTGGAAAATTAGTATTATCAGATTTCACTAAAAAAGCCTTATCAAAATTTAAAAAGTAACATAACTACAGTATACAAGAACAATATGGGAGGAGATTATTTATTTATAGGATTAGCAATTGCATTAGCAATCATGTACTTTTACAACAAGTCTAAGGCAAACAGAAATAGAAGAAAATAACATGAGCACAATAAGAATCACCAAACAGTTCAATTTTGAAACCGGCCATGCTTTGTATGGTTATGACGGAAAATGTAAAAATGTTCATGGTCATAGTTACAAACTTTCTGTTACTGTTATTGGGCAACCAATTACAGATAGTTCACAAGTAAAATACGGAATGGTGATTGACTTTTCTGATCTAAAAAAAATTGTAAAAGAAGAAATTGTAGATGTATTTGATCATGCAACAGTCTTTAATCAAAATACACCGCATATAGAATTAGCCAAAGAACTAAAAGAAAGAGATCATCATGTTATTTTGGTAGATTATCAACCTACAAGTGAGATGATGGTGATTGATTTTGCTGATAAAATTAAAAAAAGGCTGCCAAAAAATATCCAATTATTTGCTTTGCGCTTGCAAGAAACAGAATCTTCTTTCGCAGAATGGTTTGCTTCTGACAATTAATTTAATAAGATCGTAGCTTCTAGAAGAAAGGAAAAAGTTTAATTTATTTTAGAATTAGCAACACCTCTAGTCAAAAGAAAACTATTTTCCATTAAAGGCGTTCATGGTATTTGCCATTCCGGCAGTTCCAAAAGAAGTAATCAGATTGCAAGAAACAGGAATTCTTTCTATAAGCTCACTTGTTTCCTCTTTACTCCATGTATTCAATACAAAATCTACTTGACGCCCTTTAGAATAATCGGCACCAACACCAAATCTAAATCTTGGATAGGTAGTTGTATTTAGTTTCTCTTGAATGTCTTTTAATCCATTATGCCCACCAGCACTCCCTTTAGCTTTCAATCTAATGGTTCCGAAATCAATATTTAAATCGTCAGTAACAATCAATATATTCTCAATGGATACCTTCTCTTTATCCATCCAATACTTAACAGCCTTTCCACTTAAATTCATATAAGTACTTGGCTTCAATAAAATAAAAGTTCTTCCTTTAAAACGGAAACTAGCAACATCGCCTAATTTTTCAGTTTCAAATGCAGCAGTGTTATCTTTTGCTAAAGCATCTAAAATTTTAAATCCAATATTGTGGCGCGTATT
>Ga0105356_10003127_pt1 | contig 16350 bp, 9 predicted proteins | sample GOMGulsemesocosm_3_FD_83502 | JGI IMG/M metagenome (GOLD analysis project Ga0105356, IMG submission 83502) | Methane-oxidizing microbial communities from mesocosms in the Gulf of Mexico - GOM9D Gulf of Mexico | ecosystem: Environmental > Aquatic > Marine > Cold seeps | place: Gulf of Mexico...
AACTGAACGTATCCTAAAACTTACTGGTCAAATTCACAGAACTGGTGAAGTACATGACGGTGAGTCAACTACTGACTTCATGGAACAGGAAGCTGAGCGCGGTATTACTATCCAGTCTGCTGCCGTAACTTGTAACTGGAAAGATCACCGTTTAAACGTTATCGATACTCCTGGACACGTTGATTTCACTGTTGAAGTTTACCGTTCACTTAAAGTTCTTGATGGTGGTGTTGGTGTATTCTGTGGTTCTGGTGGTGTTGAACCACAATCAGAAACTAACTGGCGTTATGCTAATGAATCAGGTGTTGCTCGTATCATCTTCGTTAACAAATTGGACCGTATTGGTGCTGATTTCTTACGCGTTGTTAAGCAAACTGAAGACGTTCTAGCAGCTAACCCATTAGTCATGGTTCTACCTATCGGTATCGAAGACGAATTCTGTGGTGTTGTTGATCTACTAACTCGTAAATCATACGTTTGGGATGATTCTGGTCTTCCTGAAAACTTTGTAGTGGGTGATGTTCCTGCTGACATGGTTGATCAAGTAGAAGAATACCGTGAAATGCTAATCGAAACTGCTGTTGAGCAAGACGATGACGTTATGGAAGCTTATATGGAAGGTGAAGAGCCTTCAATGGAAGACATCAAGCGTTGTATCCGTATGGGTACTCGTACTATGGCTTTCTTCCCAACTTACTGTGGTTCTGCATTTAAGAACAAGGGTGTTCAAAACATTCTTGACGCTGTTGTTGATTACTTACCAAGCCCTACCGATGTTGATCCACAGCCGCTAACTGATGAAGAAGGCGAGCCTACTGGTGGTTTTGCAATCGTTTCTACTGAAGAAACTTTCAAAGCATTAGCATTTAAAATCTCTGATGACCGTTTCGGTGCACTTACCTTCGTTCGTGTTTACTCTGGTACGCTGAAGAAGGGTGATACCATCCTTAATGCTGCGACTGGTAAAACTGAACGTGTTGGCCGTATGTGTGAAATGCAAGCGGATGAGCGTAAAGAATTATCGTCAGCACAAGCTGGTGATATTATCGCTATCGTTGGTATGAAATCTAACGTTCAAACAGGTCACACACTTTGTGATCCGAAAGACCCTATCATCCTTGAAGCGATGGTATTCCCAGAACCAGTAATTTCTATCTCTGTAACGCCAAAAGATAAAGGTTCAACTGAGAAAATGGGTATTGCTATCGGTAAAATGGTTGCTGAAGATCCTACGTTTAAAGTTGAAACAGACCAAGATTCTGGCGAAACAATCCTTTCTGGAATGGGTGAGCTTCACTTAGACATTAAAGTTGATATCCTTAAGCGTACTTACGGTGTTGAACTTGCAGTGGGTGAGCCACAAGTTGCTTATCGTGAAACTATTACTTCAGAAATTGAAGATAGCTACACGCATAAGAAACAATCTGGTGGTTCTGGTCAGTTTGGTAAAATCGACTACATCATCAAGCCAGGCGAACCTGGTACTGGTTTTGTATTCAGCTCTAAAGTTGTTGGTGGTAATGTTCCTAAGGAATTCTTCCCAGCCATCGAGAAAGGCTTTAAGAGTATGATGGACCAAGGTGTTCTAGCTGGTTTCCCAGTACTAGACGTTGAAATTGAACTAAACGATGGTGCATTCCATGCAGTAGATTCATCAGCGGTAGCATTTGAAATCGCAGCAAAAGGCGCATTCCGTCAGTCGATTCCTAAAGCTAACCCTCAGCTAATCGAACCTATCATGCACGTTGATGTGTTCACTCCAGATGACCACGTTGGTGATGTTATTGGTGACTTAAACCGTCGTCGTGGCATGATCAAAGATCAAATGTCTGGTGTTACTGGTGTTCGTATTAAAGCTGACGTTCCTCTTTCAGAGATGTTCGGTTACATCGGTTCACTACGTACAATGACTTCAGGTCGTGGTCAATTCTCAATGGAATTCGCTCATTACCTACCTTGTCCAAACAGCGTTGCTGAAAAGGTTATCGAAGAAGTTAAAGAAGCAAACAAAAAGAAATAATTTGATTACTTTTTAGTTTGAAAAAAGCCCTGCTAGGTTATCCTGGCGGGGCTTTTTATTGGCTAATCACTGAAGTATTAGCTGTTAAGTTTTAGTGATACGTTTGGCATAGCTATTGGCCATCGTAAAGCCGCCAGCGGTTCGGTTAGACAGTCGACTCAAGACCAAATAGCACCAAGGAACTAAATATAAGCTGGTGATGGTTGAGAATGAAAGGCCACCGATAATCGCGATAGCGAGCGGCGCATAAGATGGGCCATCGCCCCCTATTTGAGCATTACCTAAGGCTAACGGGATCATGCCAAGCACGGTTGTCGACACTGTCATTAGTACCGGGCGTAGTCGAGTGATACAGATGTCACTGATCACGCGCTCTAAATCTTTGGTTTGCGGCTCAACTTGATTTATTTGATCGATCAGCACAATCCCATTATTAACCACTATCCCCATTAAGATTAAAATCCCAATCATGGCCATTATTGACAGGCTCGATCCCGTTAATAGAAAAACCCAAAAAACCCCGACAATCGAGTAAATAATCGAACTAATGATTGCTGCTGGTAACAGTAGTGATTCAAACAATGCCGCCATCACTATGTATATCATTGCTAATGCGAGGAGCATATTGACCAGCATGATGCTTTGGTCTCGGTCTTGGTTTTCGAATCCGCGCCCGAGTTTCCAGCTATAACCGCGAGGCAAATTAACGCTGTTCATTACCTGTTTTATCCGTGTTGACGCTTGTTCGGTGGTTATGTCGTCAAGGTTTGCACCGATGGTTAACGACGTTTTACGGTTTTCACGGTGAATATTTGTTAAACGTGGTTTAACGGTAATATCAACGAGGTTCTCTAAGTTAATTGTTTGGTTACCTAGCTGGGTGATCGGTAAACGTTTAAGCTGGGCTAGTGAGTATTTAATTTGTTGATCAAATAAGAGCTGAATCTTAACCTCACCTTGCGGATCATGCCTAAAGCTTCTGAGGTTTTTACCCCGCAATGCCACCCCCACTAATTGCGCAACATCACGACTGCTCAATCCTAATTTGCTGACTTTTTGGCGATTAACAGTGAGAATAAGTTCTTGCTGTCGCTGTGATACGTCGCTTCGTACATCTTCAAGCCCTTCGATATTACTGAGTAGCGGGATAACTTGGTTACTCAGATCAATGAGCATATCAGTGGACGCGCCTAATAGGCTGATTGATGTGCCGTTATTGCCACTGTTCCAACCAAAATGTGGTTTAGCGATGGTAAAACTGGGCATATTCTCTCTCACTGCTTCTTTTATCTTAGCCAACGTTTTAGCTTTTTTCCCGCTTAATAATAATGTTGAGCTGGCGTACTCACCATTGTAATAACTATAGACGGCATCAATATTAAACTCGGCTTGGTTATCATATAAATAGGCTTCCATTTCTGATACAACCGCTTCAACTTGCGCTAACGGATATTGGCCATTGAGATCGTAATTAAGCCTGATTTGGGTATTGTCATCATTGTTGTCATTATCTGATGTCACCACCTGCAAGGGGATTGCGGCGCTGAATAATATTAACAATGCAATAACGCCAGTGGTCTTTGGATGATCAAGTGTCCAATTTAAACTGCGTTGATAAGCTCTGGTCATTCGACTCTTGTTGTTTGCTGCATCATTAGAATTTAGCGCTTTAGTGGGTAATTGACTTAATAGTAGTGGTAGTAGCGTCTTGGCAATCAATAGCGATGCTGCCAGTGAAATACAAATGGCAATGGCGACATGTTCCAAAAATATAGTTAGCTGAACTTTCTCACCGATAATATTGGGTAAGAATACAATCATCGTGGTAAATGTTCCGGTTAATACGGCTAAGCTGACGTTGGACACGCCCAGTTCTATATTCTTAATACGGGGATTATTGGGGGTCTTTTGTTGCTGCGCTGAAATTGATTCTGTTATTACCACTGCGTTATCCACCAACATCCCAACGGCTAACAACAAGCCCATTAATGAAAGAATATTGAGTGAGTAACCTAAGAAATACATGCAGGCTAATGCGATACAAATAGAAAATGGCACGCAGGCAACGACTAATAAGGTTGAGATTGAGTTTCGTATGAACAGATACAATACAGCAAAGGACAATAGGGCGCCGATAGCACCTGCTTGTAGTAGATCCGATAGAGAATCGGTCACCCCTTGCGCCTGATCTTGCATCATATAGATCTTAATTCCCTGAAATTGGCTGCTGTTCGCGATTTCATCGATTAAAGCCGTCACTTTTGCGGCAGTTGTCACCAGATTAACACTCGATTCTTTAAATATATCGACACCAATGGCATAACGCTGGTCAAGGTGGCGGCCGTCTTCTCGTTCCGGTTGTTCGTAGCTGATAGTTGCGACATCACCGAGATACACATTGTCTTTAATGTGTATTGTCGAAATATCGTTGAGATTGCGAAATTCGCCATCGGGTGCGACGCGTATAGTACGTTCAGTCGACCGTAATGAGCCGGCATTAATGGTAAAGTTTTGCTGACTCAAGATTACATTGAGCGCAGACATGTCAACTTGATGCGCGGCCATCCGTTGGCTGTTTAGTCGAATAGAAATTTGGCGCGGATCGACCCCATATAGCGTGACTTTCGACACGCCGTTAATACGCTCTAAGCGTTTCTTTAAAAAATTGTTGAGCAGGTCATAACTATTGTTTAATTCCCGTTCACTCGAAATCCTCAGGGTTAGGATCGGCATATCAGAGGTGGAGAATTGATAAACAAATATTCGCTCTAAATCGGCGGGCAATAGGTGACGTATCGCATCAATCTTCTCTCTTGCTTCAATTCCTTTAGCAGTTAGACTCGACTCCCACTCGACTTCAAAGCCCACTTCAGCGCCGTGCTCACTTGAAGTCGATTCAATACTTAAGATCCCGCCCATGGTCGCTATAGCTTCCTCAATGGGTTTGGTAATAAGACGTTCAACTTCGGCGGGATTTGAGCCTTGGTACGGAGCACTAATCACCATTTCTGGAATATCTATACCGGGAAACTTTTCCAGTGGTAGTAATTTGGAGGCCGCCATCCCTAGCAACAACATGCTAAACGCTAGCATAAATGTAGTGACAGGCCGAGCGATAGCAAATGTGGTTAGGTTAAATCCAGACTTAGCCATTGGCCTTCTCCTGCATTGATGAAGGGAGTTGCGGTTTTTCGTCAAGTTCTTGTTCGATGACGAAGCGCTTACGATCAAACAGCTGATAGAGCACAGGAATAATGACCAGTGTCAATAACGTTGAGATCACTAACCCGCTAATGACGGTGATCGCCATCGGCGCACGTAATTCACTGCCTTCACCGAGACCAATGGCGAGGGGAAGTAGGCCGAGGGTAGTCGTAAGTGTTGTCATTATAATTGGTCGTAGCCGAGACTGTGCCGCCTGTTTAATTGCCGTTAACTTATCTTGTCCCTGGCTGCGTAATTGATTGATCCTATCCAGGAGCACAATCGCATTATTGACCACGATGCCACTGAGCATGATCAAGCCAATAAAGACAATGACACTGATATTGGTTGCGGTAATGTACAAGCCAACTAAGCTTCCAGCGCCCGCAAGAGGTACACTGCATAAAATAAGCAGTGGATGAAGCAATGATTCAAATTGAGATGCCATTACTAAATACACCAGAAATATCGCCAATGCTAATGCCATTAACATTGAATCAAACGATTGTTCCATCTCCTCGCTTTGGCCGCCGAAACTTGCCGTGATATTGAGTGGTAAGTTGAGCTGTTCAATCAGTTGTTGCGCGCTTTCAATCGCTGATTTTTGATCGCCACTGGCAATGTTTGCACTGATGACGCCAACACGCTGCTGGTTGATACGATTGATTTGGGCCGGACCGACTTGTAACGAAATAGTAGCGACACTATCAAGCGAGATTGGAAACGTGCTTTGAGGGTTAATGATCAAGGACTTAAGATCTTCAATTGAGTCACGTTGCTCAAGTTGGCTTCGCACCATAATATCAATTTTCCGATCGAACAATGTGTATTTACTCGCGACTTGACCGCCAATTTTTACCGCAATCAATTGGGCGATATCAGCGGTATTTAGCCCTAACGCTGCAATCCTATCGTGGTTAAACGCGATCGCTAGCTCCGGCTGGCCCTGTCGTAAACTGTTAATGACATCAACAAACTGAGGTGTTTGCTCCATCATTGCGGCTAACTGTTGGCTATATTTCTTGATCGCGTCTAAGTCGTAACCCGCAAGTTCAATGCTCATTGGTTTACTGAGGGTAAAGAGTGCTGGTCGCGCGATTTGGTTATTTGCACCAACAATGTTACTAGCGATGTTACGAACATCGTTCATCACTGCTTCTTCATTGTTGCTATCGAGTACAATAATCTGCAGCCTGGCTTGATGTTCACCACCTTTGGACGCGTTACTAGTCATCAAACTACCGCTGCCGGTTAGTGAATAGGTGCTCTTAATACGGCCATCATTTTTTAACGCCTGCGCTATTTGATTAATCGCTTGGTCTGTTTTACCTAACGGCGTGCCGGGGGTAAGTTCCAATTCTAAATAGAATTCCCCTTGTGCTAATGGTGGTAATAATTCCACACCGAGTTTTGGCACAATATAGAGACTACTTGATGCCAGTATGACGGCGGCCATCAATGTGACTATCGGGCGTTTCATCGCGCCGTTCAACAATTGACTAAATAGCGCAGCGAGTCGGTCAAATACGGCGTTAAAGCCGAAGGTGATCGGTGTCATTATCATCACCAAAATCTTACTTATGCCGTGAAAAGCAATTAATAGCACGCGACTGATAAGCATCGGTAGTAGAATAAATATAAAACGAAATGGCCAATTGAGTACTCGGCCCATTCTTTGCTTAACATTTAAGTTGGAAAATGCCGTCGTTGCGTTCTCTGGTTCATGGTTGAGCGTCGCTTTCTCGCGTGATGCAAGCATCGGAATTAATGTTAGTGCGATCAGCAATGAAGCGAGTAGGGCGAAAGTGACTGTCATTGCTTGATCGAAGAACAATTGACCGGCAATGCCCTCTACAAATATTAACGGTACAAATACCGCAAGAGTCGTTAGGGTAGATGTGACAATTGCACCGCTAACTTCTTTAGTCCCGCGCTGGGCTGCTTCGACAACATCTAATCCTTGCTCTTTGTAGCGTGAAATATTTTCCAGCACGACAATAGCATTATCAACTAGCAAGCCGGTGGCTAGTGCGATACCGCCAAGAGACATAATATTGAGGCTGATATCATTGGCATACATTAGGTTAAATGTTGCAATGACCGACACTGGGATAGATAACGAAATAATCAGGGTTGGGATAATTGAACGAAGAAATAAATACAACACTAACATCGCTAATAGACCACCGATAATCGCCGCAGACTTAACTTCACTAATCGCGTTACTGATAAAAGTTGATTGGTCGTAAACGATATTGATGGTGTAACGATCGCCGCCGAGAGTCTGGAGTTGTTTGAGCTTATCTTTAATACGCTGAGCAACAGCGACCGTATTAGCATCACCTTCTTTATAGATCGCAAGTTCTACTGCTTCTTTCGCGTTGATACGGGTAACATCTGTGCGCTCTTTAAACGTGTCTTCGATTGTTGCGACATCATGGAGGTAAATAATAGTGTCATTGTCTTGATAAATGACTAGCTGCCCTATCTGGTCGATATGGGTAAATTGATTGAGTGTTCTAACCAAATATTGAGTGTTGCCTTCGATAAGCTTGCCTGCCGAGACATTAATGTTTTCACGGGCAATTATTTGGCTTATTCGGTCACTGCTGATACCCAGTTGACCAAGTTTATGTTGGTCTACTAACACGTGATATTGTTGCTCTAAGCCGCCGCCAAGTTTGACGGAAGCGACACCTGCTAATGATTCGATATGACGCTTTAACTCATACTCCCCAAATGTTCGCATTGCGGTTAGCTGATTAGCATCTGCTGATAGTTGGCTGTCGTCGGTTGTGCTTAATTGTAATCCCATTCGAAGAATTGGGTCGAGCGAAGGATTGAATTTTAAAATAAGCGGCTTGTTAACGTCTAATGGTAGGCTGATTAAGTCAAGTTTTTCACGCACTTCAAGACTGGTGATGTCCATATTTACATCCCACTCAAACTCGAGTAGCACATCTGATTGCCCGGTCTTAGATACCGAACTGATTTTTCTAAGGCCTTTAACCACGCCGACAGCTTCCTCAATCGGTTTACTGATCAGTTGTTCTACTTCATTGGGCGCAGCGCCGGTATATAATGTTCTGACGGTAAGTGTTGGGTAAGACAAGTCAGGTAATAAGTTAACGGCGAGTCGAGAGAGTCCTACCAGTCCGAATAAGATGATGGCAAACGTTGCCATCCATACGGTCACAGGGCGTTTAATTGCGGTGTCGATCATGCTCATAATAATCGTCCTATCGTGAGGCTGTGGTAGTTGAAGTGGCGCTGATACTTTCAGTTGAGCGATTGAGCACCTTAACAAGGGTGTCACTTTTTACATTGTGTTGTCCGCTGACAATAATCTCTGCACCTTGGTCAATATCGCCGCTTATCTCGGTTAACTGTTTTTCAATGAAGCCTAAGGTGATCGGTATTTCGCGAGCTTTATTGTTTTCTACAACATAGATGTACTGCTGACCATCACGACTAATGATGGCATCACTTGACACTTTTAAGGCGTTCGAGTGAGTTGAAAACACGAGCGCTACTTGTGCGAACATGCCAGGTTTTAACTGCTGGCCAATATTATCGAGCGACATAATGACTTTAAATGTACCACTTTGCGGATTAATGATTGGAGAGATAGAGCGGATCTTCGCAATGAAACTTTGAGCTGGAAAAGCATTAAAATTAAGGTGTGCTATTTGATGAAGAGCGACATTGGCGAGCTGATGTTCTGGGATGTGGAGTACGGCTTGCAGACTTTTTTGATCTACAATATGCACTAATTTTTGATAACCTTGGGTAAAATGTCCTTGTTTGACTAATTTACTTGCAATAAAGCCAGCGATTGGTGCAGTGATCCTACTATCTTTAAGATCAAGCGCGGCTAAATCGCGTGTCACTTTGGTCGATTGTTGTTGATAGGTTAACTTGTCGACGCGTTCTGTGCTCACCAGTCTCTTTTGGTGCATCGCTGTGATACGCTTTAGCTCTTGAGTGACACTAGCGAGTTCTGCATCTGCTTGTGCGAGTCGTAATTGATAGCGTCTCGAGTCGATTTCTGCAATCAGTTGTCCTTTTTCAACATAGTCGCCTTCTTCTACCACTAACTGTTCAATAATCCCGGTAACTCGAGTGATCACTTCAGCATCATTAATACTCTCTAATACCGCAGTTGAATGGTAGTTAGAGGATATCTGTCCGCGTTCGAGTGGATTGATGGTGACAGGAACAGCAAATACTTGCTCTTCGTTGTTCTTTTCGTCCTTGTTGCCAGAGCAACCGCTAAGGAGTAATAAAGCGAGTGTTGAGGCGATAATGAAGTGTTTTGTTGGTTGAGGCATGATCTATGCTCTTATTAGTTAAATTATCTAACTAACAAGCACAGAGCGTACCAAGTGTTTAACCTTTTTATATCAATAGGTTATTATGTCGATTCGTTTTTTAGTAGCGAGAATAACGATAAAAGTGGTCAAAATGATTATTAAATTTTATTAATCATTATATTTAATTAATGTGGCGGCGTACGCTGTCGCACCTTGCTGATCTGGTTGTAAAAACTGGATTACTGAGTCATCTTTAAACATAACGACGGCGTCAGCACCGATTAGTTTTGCTTGGGACATTCCATGATCTAGCTGGGCTTGGTAATCGGGATAACGTGTTTGGCCAAGCGCGTTAACAAAGAAATCACGCTTTATACTGTCCTTCATCACGGAGAAATTAGATTGAGACGGTACTGATTCGAGCACATCGATCTGGCGTATTATCGAGTTTTCGGTTAACACTTCGGTATTACTACAGCTACTTAATCCAATTAAGGCAAGAGTAATCATGATTATTCTAGGACAACAAATGTTGAACATATTTAAGACTCCATTCAAACGTTAAAAATGAATATAGAACCTAAATATTCATCAATGTTTTTTAACGTTAGTCTAAAATTTTGGAATGTCGAATCGAGTCTTAGGGTTTTTCAGTATATTTATTATTTGGTTGATTTATCACAAATTGAGCATTCATATTAAGGGACTGTTAAGCTTTGGAGGCGGGGGAAATGTGCTAAATTAAGACTAGCGTGTCCCCTAGTAAAAGACAGACTAGGGAACGTTTAGAGGGTATCTGTTAAGGATCGTTAGTTCAGTAACCTCGGTTCATAGTAATGATAACACGGCGGTTTTTATCACGGCCTTGAACTTTTGCATTTGATACAATATGACGTTTTTCACCGTAGCCGTCGAGAACTATTTTAGATCCTGTGATTCCCGCTTCTTCAAGCAGCTTTTTCATATCAGTGGCACGCTTCTTTGATAACATCTCATTGTTATAACGACCGCCATAACTATCAGTGTAGGAATCGATAACTACCAGTTCCATTTCTGGTTCATGCTTGAGGTAATCTTGAATCATTTTAAGCTTTTGTCGTGAACGACTATCGAGTATATTGCTATTTTTTCGATAATTTAACGTCGTAAATGAAATATCGTCGAAGCTGTAAGGAAGTAATCTGCTCACGCAATCCATAAATTTTTGATGTTGTGGATCGAAATTGACTGATGAGACGGCAACTGACACATTATCTCGTTTGTTATACCAGTCCTTGTAAAAAAACGTCGGCTGCATCCCTTTTTCTAATTCACTCAATAATATCCATGCCTGGTTATCATTTACTTCACCATTGAATTGCTTGAAATATTGCATGTTAGTGAGATGTGATGACGCGCCTTGAGGTTTCCATTTTGGCGATAGAGAGCGCACTTCAACAGCAGTATGCTGCGCCGGTTTTTGGCGCATCGCTAATTCAAAATCTAGATTATTATTTTTGCTAGCAACACTCGAAAAATTGGCTTGGCCGATTCGCGGGATCTGATGTTGTAAAATACACGCTGTTGGCGTGTCTTTAATGAGTGACCAACTCGATTGATTGATTGAAGCGCCATAAGAGCGCATCATGGCGTTCGTTGAGCTGGTTGCAATCAGCGCAGCGATAGTGACCACTGTTAATCTCTTCATTTTATTCATACCAAGCCCAACCCACTTTACATAGTCTATTGCGATAATAAACGTATCGACCGCAAATTTACATTCTTTAGTGCTAATTAACAAACTCTTTACTAGTACTGAGGATTAATTTCTTGGATAATATTCGATTATTGTAATTATTATTTTGAGTATTATGTCTAAGTCCGTCGCGACCTTATTTAGCAAACGCTTTCGTGGTTATTTCCCGGTAGTTATTGATATTGAAACGGCCGGTTTTAATAGTGCTACTGACGCTGTGTTAGAGCTGGCTGCGAGTATATTATCGATGGATGATCAAGGGGTGTTAAGTATTGCACATACCCACCATTATAATATCGAGCCATTCGAAGGGGCAAACTTAGAACAAGCGTCTTTAGATTTCACGGGTATTGACCCTTATAATCCACTGCGCGGCGCTGTTAGTGAAAAAGATGCGTTACACGACCTGTTTAAGCATGTTCGTAAAGCGATGAAAGCACAAGGTTGTCATCGTGCGGTGTTAGTAGCGCATAATGCCGCATTTGACCAAGGATTTTTTAAAGCGGCAACGGTTCGCAGTGGTTTAAAGCGTGACCCGTTTCATCCCTTTGTCACCTTTGATACCACGACCCTAGCTGGTCTGTCTTTGGGACAAACGGTTTTAGCGAACGCCTGTAAAAAAGCGGGTATCGCCTTCGATAACAAAGAAGCTCACTCGGCGCTCTATGACACCGAGCGAACTGCTGAACTGTTTTGTTATATTGTCAATAAATGGCAAACCTTGGGGGGGTGGCCAATAGCAGACACTGCCGATACCGAGATAGATGATAGTTAGGCGTTAGATACCTTAAACATCTTGACTGAGATATGCAGCGCATTTGCTTGTTGTTGTAGCTCTTCACTCATTTGTGAAGTACGAGTAGAAGATATAGAGGCGGTATCGGTAACTTCTCTTATCGCGCCCACATGTTGGTTAACCGCATTGACACCGTCGCTCTGTTCGCTAATAGACTGTGCGATAGCGGTGGTCATCTGCGTGATCGAATCGATATTCAGGGTAATATTCTTAAGCATATTGCCGGCGCTACCAGCTCGTGCTGAGCTTTTCTCACCTTGTATTAAACAGTCATTAATTAAATTCACCATGCTGTTAGTACGAGATTGCAGTTTTGATATAATTCCTTCAATCTCGGTGGTCGACTCTTGGGTTCGACTTGCTAATGTCCGTACTTCATCAGCGACCACGGCAAAGCCGCGACCTTGTTCACCGGCACGTGCCGCTTCAATTGCAGCATTGAGTGCTAATAAGTTAGTTTGATCCGCGATGCCGCGAATCACATCAAGGACAGCGCCGATGTTTTGACTGTCTTGAACAAGCTCTTTCACCTCTTGTTCTGACTGGGTTAAGTTTTTTGACAGCTTTTCGATTTGAGAAATAGTAGCCAAAACACCATCTTGGCCGTCGATGGCACTTTTATTGGTGGATTCAGCTTTGGCTGCAGCCAATGATGTATTGTCAGCGATTCCATCAATAGTGACCACCATTTGACTCACGGCGCTAGCGACCTGTATGGTTTGATTAACTTGCTCCTCTACACCAAGATGATTTTGGTTTAAGTTATCCATTAATATGATTGTTGCCCGATTTAGAGTCACCACCGATTGGTTTACGTCACGGATAATTGTCTCAAACTTCGCGATTACATTATTAAAATGTAAGGCAGTGTCGGCAACTTCATCCTTGCCAACACCTTGTGCACGCAAGGTTAGGTCGTTAGATGTTTCAATATTAATCATCACGTTACGCAGTGCTGTGATTGGATCTAGAATACTTTTACTCATCAATACATTCGCTAATATCGCGATAGCAAATGTAATAGAAAACACAACGTACAAAAAGAACGATGCGCTATTAGTAGTATTGAGTAATGCAGAGTCGCTACTCGCGACTACTTTCTTGAGAATATCCTCAGTTGCATGCACTGATTGGCGCATTTGACCCTGTAAACCATCTTGTGGTGTTAAACCCATTACTTCAACACCCTGAGCAAACTTTATAAAGTGGTCTTTATATTGGGTTAACAAACTAATGTCACTAACATTTTGTTGGTCAAACTGTTGTTGTAAATGTTCAATATTCTTAACGAATCGCTCTATATATTTAGGGTTCTGACGGAGCATGAAGTCTTTTTCGTTGCGGCGTAACTGGAGCAGCGTAACAAGCAACGTTGCCGGTAACGTTTCGACTTGCATTTCGATACCATGAGCAGCATTGCGTAATTCACCATACAAACCGTCTTTAGGGTGATATCCGATAACCTTTTGTTGCTCAACCAACGCTTTAAAGTGAGTGTCATACTGGGCAACCATGTTACTTAATGTCGATAAATCCTGGGTCGGAATATCGTAATTAGTATACAGATCCCTTAGTGATGTAATGTTTTCACTAAGTTGACTAAAATGCTTGGCGTGTTTATCCACGTATTTTTGGTTACGACGCGCAATAAAATCTTTTTCATCGCGGCGGAGCTCGAGAATATTGATTTTTATTTCTTCGGTGAGCTTTGTACCGTGAGAAAGCTCCGTGATTATGTTTGTCGTATAATTATTTAAGAGCAAAATAACCAGTAAACTTAGCACTAGCAAGGCGGTGCTTAGAATTAATTTTGATTTGATTGGCATACGCTGTCATCCTGAACATATATCGTATTGAAGATCATTTATTTTCCCAAGCTAACGTGTCATGTTAACAGAGTCAAACGATTAGTGAATATTTTATACGATACGATAAGATCAGATATATATTTAATAGTAACAGAGAGTTATGTCTTAGTGGGTTTGATGTCGATGATGAGTTTTATCGATAAAAAAACCTCATACGATAAGCATGAGGTTTTTATTATTACTTACTAGAATTTAGCGAGCTTTTGATACAAAGTCGCGTGCTGCTTCACCAGTGTATAACTGACGAGGACGACCGATTTTGTGGCCTTTTTGTCCAAGCATTTCGTCCCAGTGACAAACCCAACCAACAGTACGTGATAATGCGAAGATTACCGTGAACATTGACGTTGGAATGCCCATTGCTTTAAGAATGATACCTGAGTAGAAATCTACGTTAGGGTATAATTTCTTTTCAACAAAATATGGGTCTTCAAGTGCAATACGTTCTAATTCCATTGCTACGTCTAACAATGGATCTTGTACGTTAAGCTCTTTTAATACTTCATGACATGTTTCGCGCATTACAGTAGCACGTGGATCGTGGTTTTTGTAAACACGATGGCCAAAGCCCATTAGGCGGAACGGGTCTGACTTGTCTTTCGCTTTAGCAACAAATTCATCGATGCGATCTAACGTACCAATCTCTTCAAGCATGTTTAGACAAGCTTCGTTGGCGCCGCCATGAGCAGGTCCCCAAAGTGAAGCGATACCAGCTGCGATACAAGCAAACGGGTTAGCGCCTGATGAACCGGCTAGACGTACTGTCGATGTAGAAGCATTTTGTTCGTGATCAGCATGAAGAGTGAAGATACGATCCATTGCTTTAGCAAGAATCGGGCTTACTTTGTAATCTTCAGCAGGTACAGAGAACATCATGTGCAGGAAGTTTTCAGCGAAATCTAAATCGTTTTGTGGGTAAACAAACGGTTGACCAATGCTGTACTTGTAGCTCATCGCGGCAAGTGTAGGCATTTTTGAAATCAGGCGGAAAGCCGCAATTTCACGATGGTTAGGATCATTAATATCCATTGCGTCATGGTAGAACGACGACAATGCGCCAACAACACCACAAAGGATTGCCATTGGGTGAGCATCACGGCGGAAGCCTTGGAAGAAATGTACGAGTTGATCGTGAACCATGGTGTGGTTCTTAACAGTTGCAACGAATTTTTCGTATTGCTCTTTAGTCGGCGCTTCGCCGTTAAGCAAGATATAACAAACTTCAAGGTAGTCTGCATTTTTCGCAAGTTGGTCAATTGGGTAACCGCGATGCAATAAGATACCTTTGTCACCATCAATGTAGGTAATTTCAGATTCACAAGACGCTGTAGCCATGAAGCCAGGATCAAATGTGAAATGTCCTGTGCCGCCAAGCTTGCTGATGTCAATAACATCATGTCCCGCTGTGCCTGAGCTAATTGGTAAGTTAATCAGTTCTTTACCGTCGACCGATAGTGTTGCGTGGCGCTCTGTCATACGATTTGCTCCTGTTGTTTATGTAGAATAATTATCTCGATTCACTAAGCGCTATTCAGCTTAGATAAATAAATTCCCTGTATTTAACCTAAAAAGTGACTAAGTTGTCAATTCAAATGAGCGTTTAAGCACTTTCTAGTTGCATAAGTTATGCAGATCTGGTTAGTTATTGTACATAGCGTTAAACAACAGGGACAATTGTATACGATTTGTGCTGATTGAGAGCGGGTTAGGATCAAACAATATAAATAATATAGCCCATTACAATAATTGTATTTGCATCATAGTCCCAGTATACTTTCGTCTGATTTATTGCTGTGTGTAGTTTTGGCACAATTCAATAGGTTACAAAACCAGAGGAAGATAGGTCGTTGTGTTTTATCGCGACTGAATAATATTTCTTTTCGGAGCCCAAGATGCTTCTTCCTCGATATAAAAATAATGGGCTTCAATTGTAGAGCAAAGTGAGCACTATCGTGAAAAAGCAAAGACCTGTAAACCTTGACTTACAGACCGTTAGCTTTCCATTAACTGCAATCGCATCAATCCTTCACCGTGTTAGTGGCGTTATAATGTTTGTCGCAACCGGTATATTAATGTGGTTTCTTGCAGAATCGTTATCAGGGCCAGTTGGTTTTGCTAATGTGCAGGAGTTAATGGGTAGTTATCTGGCTAAGTTTGTCTTTTGGGGAATCTTAACCGCACTGGCATACCACCTTGTCGTGGGTGTTCGTCATATCGTTATGGACATGGGCTATGGTGAAGAGTTTGACTCAGCCACCACATCAGCGCGTTTATCAATGATTGCATCCGTTATTTTATCAGTATTAGCAGGGGTTTGGGTATGGTAAATAATGCCGCAACACTAGGACGCAGTGGCGTTCATGATTTTATTATCATTCGTGTGGCAGGCATTAATTTAGCACTGTACGCACTAT
>Ga0105356_10003131_pt1 | contig 16339 bp, 12 predicted proteins | sample GOMGulsemesocosm_3_FD_83502 | JGI IMG/M metagenome (GOLD analysis project Ga0105356, IMG submission 83502) | Methane-oxidizing microbial communities from mesocosms in the Gulf of Mexico - GOM9D Gulf of Mexico | ecosystem: Environmental > Aquatic > Marine > Cold seeps | place: Gulf of Mexico...
AATAAAAATTAAAAAATTCAATTTGAATGAAATTGAGATCAATGATATCGATATTTCAAAAATAGTTGATTTGATGAAAAAAATTGACTTAAAAGAAATTGAAGATGTTGTTAAGATCCCTAAAGACTGGGTGTTACTAAATAGAACATTTACATTGCTAATTGGTGTTACAAGCGAAATTGCTCCGGAAATTGATACGTATAAAATAGTAAAGCCTAATTTACTAAAGATGTTTGTAGAAAAAGAGAATCTGGGAATGATAGTGAAGATAAGCTTACAACAGCAGTTAATCAGATTGATGACCTTACCAAGGAAGATTGAATTATTTCTTGAGGATGCCGAAAATGGAACTCTTGAAATAAAAATTAAAAACAGGAGTAAAGAAGTTAAATTGTTTTATGAGTTACTGCAACAAGTTGTTTTTATAATTGGTGCAGGTTTCTCCTATTATTTTTATAAATCCTTAAACGATATTTCTTTTTTCTATATAGCAATAGGAAGTTTGTTATTTTTCTTTAAATCATTTGTTTATGGTTTTGTTTTGAAAAGAAAATTAAAATAGGAGATGAGGTTGTTTTTATAAGTATCTCTACAGAAGTAAGCCAATAAAGCATCCTTTGTGACTAATGTTACATAAAGATTGGTCAGGTTTTAATACTATTGTACCATGAATAATACTACACTTTGTCAGGCTCAGGGTTCGATTCTGATATCTTCAAATAGAAAGTTAAACTTATCGAGTTTCGTAGGCTGAGCTTGTCGAAGCCTATTTACCAATACAAAAATTAGCAAAAATATTCCCCAAAAGATCATCGGTAGTAACCTCACCTGTAATCAATCCAAAATAATACAAAGCCTCACGAATGTCAATGGCTAAAAGATCACCAGAAATTCCCAAATGCATGCCTTCGTCTACATTGTTAATCTCATTCAAAGCTTTTAGCAAAGCATCGTAATGACGAGAATTGGTGACAATGGTTTCGTTATTTTGCAAAGCACCTGTATTGATTAAAGAAGTCAGTTGGTTTGTCAAAGTTTCAATTCCTTGTTTTTGTTTGGCAGAAATGGCAATCAATCCTGGAATTTCTGCTTTTAATACAGCAATTTCATCTTTAGAAATTTTATCAGCTTTGTTGGCAATAATAATCAATTGCTTTTGTGGATATTGGTTTTTAATAGTTTCAATCTCAACTTTAAATTTTTGACTTTCGACTTTCGACTTTTCTGCATCGAACAGATAAATAACAACCTGAGCCAAACCAATTTTTTCAAAAGTCTTTTTGATTCCAATACTCTCAATAACATCTTTGGTTTCACGAATTCCCGCAGTATCTATAAAGCGAAAAGCAACACCATCTATAATAATTTCATCTTCAATGGCATCACGTGTGGTACCGGCAATATCAGAAACAATAGCACGGTCTTCATTCAATAAAGCATTTAATAAAGTCGATTTACCAACATTCGGTTCCCCTACAATGGCAACGGGAATTCCATTTTTGATCACATTTCCAACAGCAAAAGAATCAATCAAACGTTTCAATACCAACTGTATTCTGACAATCAATTCTTTAAATTGTTGTCTGTCTGCAAATTCAACATCTTCCTCCGCAAAATCCAATTCCAATTCTATCAGCGAAGCAAAATTTAAAAGCTGTTCTCGTAACAATTGTATTTCGTTGCTAAATCCACCACGCATTTGCTGCATAGCCACTTTATGAGATGCTTCAGAATCAGAAGCAATCAAATCTGCCACAGCTTCCGCTTGACTCAAATCTAATTTTCCATTTAAAAAAGCACGGAGTGTAAATTCACCAGCAGTAGCAATTCTACAGCCATTTTTTAAAAATAATTGTATGATTTCTTGTTGAATATAACTAGAACCATGGCAAGAAACCTCTACCGTATCTTCACCTGTATAAGAATTTGGATTTTTAAAAACAGAAACCAAGACTTCATCAACCGTTCTTTTATTATCTACAATATGTCCCAAATGTAGGGTATGTGATTTTTGATCACAAAGCGATTTTTGTTTTTTAACAGAACGAAAACAACTGTCTGCGATAGAAATAGCTTCGGGTCCTGACAATCTAATAATAGCAATGGCGCCAACTCCAGATGCGGTTGCCAAAGCAACGATGGTATCTTGATTATTCATGCTGCAAAAATAGAATATTATTTTGACTACGTGTTCTATGTATATGACAAAAAATAAGTGAATGATAATCAGTAATGTGAGATTCCTTCACTACGCTCGTAATGGCATTCCACTCATTATTGCGAGTTACGAAGCAATCCCACACAAGAAGCTAACACAAGTAGCTTTTTTTAGTTTTCAAATCTTTCAAAACAAGAATACTTTTCTAGATTTATAAAATAATACTGTATTTTTACGTTTTGTAATGAGACAGATATAAACTTATTTTTTTGATGAAGAAAATATTGCTGATTTTCACCTTTTTTATAAGTACACTTATTTCCGCTCAGCGTGGCGGAGAATCGGTTTACAGTTTCTTGAATCTATCAACATCAGCAAGACAGTTGGCGTTGGGAGGTGCTGCATTGACTTTGGGAGGCGATATAAATATGCCTTTATGGAATCCGGCAACCATAGACACCACCATGAATGGGAAAATGGGAGCGAATTACACCAGTCATTTGGCAGGCATCAGCTTGGGGTCTGTTACCTATGCTACAAAAGTGAATGAAAAATTAGGGATGTTTCATGCAGGAGTTACCTATTTAGATTATGGTTCTTTAACGAGGGCAGATGAAGGTGGAAACATTACAGGAGAATTCAAAGCATACGATTTGGCAGTGTCTATCGGGTATGCATATCCAATAAAAAAGACGAATTTAACGCTTGGAGCAAATGTGAAATTTATAAATTCTTTAATTGATACCTATTCATCTGTAGGAATTGCAGCAGACATTGCAGTGCTTTATAAAAGTAAAAAAAGTCCTTTGGAAGTCTCTTTCGTCGTTCGAAATATTGGAACCCAATTGAAAACCTTTAATGGAACAAATGAAAAAATTCCTTTGCAAATTGCATTCGGAGCATCTAAACGATTGGCACACGTTCCCTTAAAATGGTATGTAACTTTAGACAATTTACAACAGTGGAATATTTCTACAAGCAACCCCTCGAATGCCGTGGTTGATATAGAAGGAAATTCGACAGACGAGAAAATATCATTTGCAAACAATGCAATTAGACATGCCGTTATCGGCGCAGAATTATTTCCTGATAAAAAATTCACATTGCGTTTGGGGTACAATTACAGAAGAGCCAAAGAATTGAGTATTATAGATACAAGAACATTTGCTGGATTATCTTATGGATTCGGTTTGCGTTTGAAGAATTTACAACTCAATTATGCTTTGACAAAATTTCATCCAGACTCAAATTCAAATACATTTAGTTTGATTGTAAATTTGAATCAATAGTTTATAAATACACAATTCCGATATATTTAGATATAATAAAATGCATATGAATACAAAAATTACAGTTGCCATTGATGGTTATTCTTCAACAGGAAAAAGTACCATAGCCAAAGAATTGGCAAGTAAATTGGGCTATGTCTATGTAGATACTGGGGCAATGTATAGAACAGTAGCCTTGTATGCATTGCAAAATAAGTTTATTAGTCCTTCTTTTTTCAATCCAGAAGCATTGGTAGAAAAATTGGATGAAATTTTGATAGCTTTTGTTTTCAATCCAGAAGCAGGGTTTGCGGAAGCTTATTTGAATGGTGTCAATGTAGAAAAGGAAATCCGGACGTTGGAGGTTTCTAACTATGTAAGTAAAGTAGCTTCAGTTTCTGAAGTACGCAGTAAATTGGTTGCCATTCAAAAAGAAATGGGACAAAATAAAGGAGTAGTAATGGACGGTAGAGATATTGGTACCGTTGTCTTTCCAGATGCTGAGTTGAAATTATTTATGAATGCTTCTGCAGCAACAAGAGCAAAAAGACGCTACGACGAGCTGATTGAAAAAGGAGATACCGTTACGTATGAAGAAATATTAGAAAATGTAACTTCTAGAGATTATGAAGATACAACTAGAAAAGATTCTCCATTAGTAAAAGCAAAAGATGCCATAGAAATTGACAATTCGAATTTAACAAAAGAAGGTCAATTTGCTATGATTTATGAGTTGGTTTTGAAAGCTTTGGGGTAATTAAGAAATAAAGGATGTTTTAGAGTAAATAGGTCTCTATAGTATTGTAGTATTCAACAATTTTTTATTTTTATAACTGTGACTGCTATAGCTATTATTTAAAATAAATATGGATGTAATAGTAGTTGTATTCATAGAGAAAAAGGCTTCTGTTCTTTTGCTTCAAAGGCTTGCCTCAGAGGAGTAACATTTTTGTAACTGAAAAAAACAAGTCCATCGTGTTCTGTAGGAGCGAAATAAGAACCATTACATCTTCTAATCTAAATAAAATGAAAAATGAATTAGTTAAATACATTTCAAACCATTTGCTTCTATCGGAAGAACTTGAAGGAATTATCATAGAAAGTTCAAATATAAGGAAGTATAAAAAAGGCACAATTATTTTAAATGAAAGTAGTATTTCAAATGAAAATTTTTTGGTCTTAAAAGGTTGTTTAAGAAGTTATTTAATTAAAGACGGAGAAGAAAAAACGCATGAATTCTATACAGAAGGGCAACCAATTACACCAAAAAATTATGGTAAAAAAATACCCACAGAATGTTATTTGGAGTGTATTGAGGAAAGTATTGTAAATGTGAATTCACCAGAGTTTGAAGCAAAGATGTTTCTAGAATATCCACAATTCGAATCTATTTGCAGAATTATTGGAGAAGTAATTATGGCTCAACAACAAGAGTTATTTGCAAATTATAAAATAAAAAAACCAGAAGAAAGATATGTGCACTTGATAAAAAATCGACCTGATTTAATTCAAAGAGTCCCTCAATACCAGATAGCGAGTTATCTTGGTCTTACTCCACAATCATTGAGTAGAATAAGAAAAAGGCTTTTAGAAAAGTCAAAATAGTTTTCTCTCTATTCGGTCATTTATGAACTTAAGTGAACGAATAATTAATAGCACTCATTTATTTTTGCATCAAAATTATTAATATAATAAAATGCAAAAGAAAAAACACCAAATAGTTCTTATTCTTATTTGTACCAGCTGTTTTCAATTAAGTGCACAATACAAGACATCTGACACAGTTTATAAAAAGTATTTTGTTGGTAGCACTTTAGCTATGTTGGGTAATTTACTGCCCGATGAAAAACCTGATTTTGTACAATTCAATATTGGTTACCGTATTACAGGTGAAGATGCGGTTTCATTGGAATTTAAGACTTGGAAATATTACAAGCCTCTAGGATTGCCCTACGGAGAATTATTTAATGCACCTGAAGAAAAATTCCCTGGTTTTATTAAAGAGAAAGGGTTTGCAATAGCATACCAACGTTTTTGGTGGAAGGGTTTGTATACAGGTGTCCACATTATGAATGCTTGGCAGTCGTTTGTTAGTGACCAAGAGGTTAAAGTAGGCAATGGTTTTCAGGTTTTTAATACTTACAGACTTGGCTACCATTTTAAACTTTTTGGAGATCGGTTTTTTCTAGAACCTTCAATTGCAATTACCCACAGACCATACCACACAAAAATGCCTGAATCATTTAAACAGCTGGACGACAAACAATCAAAATTCTTTTTTGGAGAACCTGGATTCCATTTCGGGTATAATTTTTAAAGTTACATATATGAATACAAAAGTTAAATTATCCACTTTATGGATCATCGTAATGTTTAATTTATTATTTGCAGATATTCTATCAATAATGGTAGAACTTGTATATAAAAATACACTTGATATTATTGGAGAAGTTACAACAACAATGGCAATTGCTGCGGTTCTTACAAATATCCCTATACTTATGATTTATTTATCCAAATCATTGAATTACAAAATAAACCGTATTTTAAATGTTATTGCAAGTGTTATAACGATACTGTTCGTTATTGGTGGTGGTAGTTTAACTCCTCATTATATTATTTGTGCGAGTATAGAAGTTGTTCTTTTGACAATAATAATTTGGAAGGCCTGGAAATGGGAGGGGCAAAAAAAATGAAGACTTATGTTCTATTGCAAAGTCTTACTCCAGCCGAGCAATATTTTTGCAACTAGAGCTCTGTAGGAGCGAAATAAAACCGACATACAGAGCTTTTTAAAGTAGATTCGCCTATCAAAATGCAAGTTGAGCCTGTTGAAGCTATAGGCCTGGAATATTAGGCAAACCATCTTTGGCAGCAGCAGCCATTTCTTGATCATTGATAGCAGTCGCTTTTTCTAGTGCATTGTTCAAGGCAACGATCAAATGATCTTCCAATTCTTCTTTGTCACCCAAAACCGCATCGTCAATTGCAATATTTACAATTTTTCTGTTTGCTGTAACAGTGGTAACGACCATTCCATTACCGGATTCACCATCAACAAAAACAGTATTTAGGCGTTCTTTCGTTTCTTCCACTTTTTTCTGAGCTTCTTTTAATTTGTTCATCATTTCTGACATATCTCCAAACATATTTATTTCTTTTTTTGTGATTTATTTATTAAAAATAAGTATTACAAAATTAGTAAATTGTCTTTTCATTTTAAAGTGTTTATAAATGTTTAAAATAAATTTAGGATTGGGGATTTTAACGCTTATTTTTGTGAGCTCGTGTAATAAAAAGAAAATGATAGAAAATAAAGTAAAAGCTCCAGTTGCAATAAAGAAAGCAACAAAATTTGAAAAACATGGAGATGTTAGAATAGACGATTACCATTGGATGCGTTTGACGGATGAACAAAAAAATGCTGAAAATCCAGACGAACAAACACAGGAAGTTTTGGATTACTTAAATGCTGAAAATGCATTTTTGGATGCAGAGATGGAACATACAAATGATTTTCAAAAGGATTTATTTGAAGAAATGAAGGGGAGAATCAAAGAAGATGATTCCTCGGTACCTTATAAAAAGAATGGCTATTTTTATATTACAAAATATGAATTAGGGCAACAATACCCTGTTTACACCAGAAAAAAAGAAAATTTAGAAGCCAAAGAAGAAATCTTGTTTGATGTCAATGTAATGGCAGAAGGACATGATTATTACACTTTGGGTGGACTTTCAGTAAGTCCAGATAATACAAAAGTAGTGTACGGTGTGGATACTGTTAGTAGAAGGCAATACACTTTGTATGTAAAAGACTTGATTACAGGAGAAGTTCTTAAGGAAAAAATTGAAAATACTACCGGTGGTGGTGTTTGGGCAGCTGATAATAAAACTTTTTTTTACACACAAAAGGATCCAGCAACACTTCGTAGTAGTAAAATTTTCAAGCATGTTTTAGGAACGGATGTTTCTGAAGATGTTGAAATATTTGAAGAAAAGGACGAAACATTTGGAACTTTTGTAACAAAATCTAAATCTGGTAAGTTTTTAGTTATTGGGTCATTTAGTACTTTGTCAACAGAATATCAAATTTTAGAAGCGGATACTCCCAATGGAGAATTTAGAGTTTTTCAAGAAAGAGAACGGGACTTAGAATATAGCATAGCTCATTTTGAAGAACATTTTTACGTGTTGACAAATAAAGATGAAGCGACGAACTTCAAATTGATGAAGACGGCTGTTAATAAAACATCAAAAGAGCATTGGGTAGAAGTGATTCCACATCGAGAAGATGTTTTGTTGGAAGACATTTCTATTTTTAAAGAACATTTGGTTTTAGAAGAGCGTAGCAATGGGGTGAATTTGATTCGTATCAAAAAGTGGGACAATTCAGAAGATTATTATTTGCCTTTTGATGAAGAGACTTATTCTGCTTATGTATATTCAAATCCAGATTTTGATACAGATGTCATTCGTTTTGGATACAATTCTATGACAACTCCAAGTTCTGTTATTGATTTCAATATGACAAATCAATCTAAAGAAATAAAAAAGGAACAAGAAGTTTTAGGAGGACAATTTGATAAAAATAATTATGCATCAGAACGTGTTTGGGTAACTGCAAGAGATGGTAAAAAGGTAGCCGTTTCTGTGGTGCGAAGAAAAGACACAGAACTAAATGCAGACACACCGCTTTTATTATACGCCTACGGATCTTACGGACATACAATAGATGCAGGTTTTAGTACCACTCGTTTGAGTTTGCTAGACAGAGGTTTTGTTTTTGGAATCGCACATATTAGAGGAAGTGAATATTTAGGAAGACAATGGTATGAAGATGGAAAGCTTTTGACCAAAATGAATACGTTTACAGATTTTATTGATTGTAGCAAACACTTAATAGAAAACAAGTATACGTCTGCCAACCATTTGTACGCTATGGGAGGATCAGCAGGAGGATTGTTGATGGGAGCAATTATCAATATGAATCCAGAATTGTACAATGGGGTGGTAGCTGCCGTTCCGTTTGTAGATGTGATTTCTACCATGTTAGACGAAACAATTCCGTTGACAACGGGAGAATATGATGAATGGGGAAATCCAAATGATAAAGAATATTACGACTATATAAAGGCTTATTCCCCTTATGACAATGTAGCCGCAATTGCCTATCCAAATTTATTGATAACAACAGGTTTGCATGATTCTCAGGTACAGTATTGGGAACCTGCAAAATGGATTGCGAAGTTGAGAGATTATTCAACCAGTAAGAATGCGCTATTAATGCATACAGATATGGAAACAGGACACGGTGGTGCATCTGGAAGATTTGATGCATTGAAAGAAACCGCAAGAGATTATTCTTTTCTATTGGATTTGGAAGGAAAAGTGAAATAGTGAAAGAATGATATATTGAAAGAATGATTTAGTGAGGTAGTGAAAAATGTTATAATTATTTTTAGCCTCATGAATTGTATTTTATAAATGTGTCATTCTGAAATAAGGATACAGAATTAATAGACTAAAGGTAGTGATTTAATATTGCTACCTTTTTTTTTTTTGTAAGTTTTAGTTGGTATTATTTCCGTTCAGTTTCATTAGTTGCAAATAACAAGGAGTCTTGAATGCATTTTTTAATATTTTAATTTCCTTTTATCTGCACTCTGGGTTGCTCCTGTGTTTAACTTTCCAGTGGAACTAGAATTAGATCCTTGTTTTTTTGTATATGTTTTTGTCATTGTTGCTGGAGCAAAAGTAGGTTGGTTAGATCTTGTAGTATTGTCATTTGGCACTGGGATGCCATTTAAATAATGCCCATGTTTTTTCATAATCTCATTGTATTCCTTGTCGTGTTGAACCATTTTTTGTTTGAAAAATTCTGTTCCCATTTTCTGGATTTCTCGATCGCATTGGGGGGCCAGGTTCTTTTTCTTTAGTTCTTCATTTTTACGTATTATAAAATCTCTCATTTGATAAATAACATCTACTTGTGATACGCTTTTATCTGTCTGATCGTATTTATGTAATAAATTTGAATATTCATTTGTCAAAGTAGTACATAATGATTGGTCATAGGTATGTTTTTCCGTAGGTTCGCTTATCAATGATTTCTCTTGGGTGGAGCTTTCTTTTACGGATGGTAATGTTTTTGAGAGTGTTTCTAAGGAGATATCTTCCAAAGATATATTGCCATCAAAACTAGCCTCTAGGTCGTCCATTACAGAAGAGAAATCTGCATTGTTTTCATTATTTACAGCATTGTTATTCGTTGTATTGTTTGTTTTTGTCTTATTAGGCACTGATAAATGTACTTTAGTAGCATTTGCTGTGATATTGGCATTTATTTCTTTTATTTTTTGCTTAGAGTAGCCCTGTCTCCAAACCATTACCTTAACAAAATTAGGATTGAAAGAATTGGGGTTTTTTTTCAATTGTTTGTCGTGTTGTTCGGCATCTATAGGGTAAAAGTCACTTCGCCCCATATCGCTGTATGCATCATAACTGATTTTTTGCCCAGGGTATAATGTTACTTTTTTGAAATTTGTATTTACGATAACTCTTCCTGAAAGGCCATAAATTTCTTTTAATTCTTTAGAGTCGGGTAAGTCATATAATGCTTGCACTTCACCTTCTCTTTCTATTTTTACATAATACATCAGATCACTTTTATTCTCTATGGTGAGTGTAAAAGTGAAATTATGCATTGGTTTTCCTGAAAAAAAATTGTTACAACAGAAAGAACTACCTGTTAGAGTTGCAGAATATTCTAAATCTAGTCCTTGAGATTCACCCATAAAAAAAACAGCTTTCTTTTGAGCTAGAAGTACAGGGTACCTTGGATCTAAATTCTGAGAGAAACAAAATTCAAATAACAAACAAAAAAATGTAGTAAAGATTATTACTCTAGAAAAAATCATATTCTTATTTGGTAACTAATTGCCCCATTATATCTACATAAAAAATACGATTGTCTAGTTCTAATTTAATGTGGTCATAGGTGAAACTTAAAAAAGATTGAAACGCTGTTTTAATAAGTGTATTTCCTTTGTTGTCTTTTAAAGAACAATATGTTTTTCTATAATCTGTTTCCTTTACAGGGAAGCCTACAATGTATTCTCCAGATGCGCTTTTGCCATATTTATCTAATGAAACCTTAAGTGAGGTGTATCCTGTATATGAATTTAGATTTGTGTTTTGAGCGTCTATAGTAAAAGAATTAGGGGATTTAATTAGCGTAACATGATTGTGTTCAATTTTGTTTATGTTCTCTAATTGATTTCCATTTGAATCAATAAAATATTTTTTACCATTAATTGTTACCAAACACTCATTGTTGGCGGTGAAATAATTTTTATAACTACCTTTTATATGATGTATTTCATCAATCATAAAGTCATGTACCATTTCTTCTTTGTTAGTTATGATACCCCACTTGCCTTCTGGTTCTTTTTTGACAATAAAATAGGAGTCATTTCTGTCTAATTTAATGTGAGAATAAGAGATAGAAACTACAATCTCTCCTTTTTGGTTTATCACACCATATTTTTTTGTATTTGTATCCATTACAAGAATGTTTGTTCCTAATGCGTTATCTAAATTTTTTAGATTTGTCCTAGAGTTTAAACCATTACTGTAGGTGTAATTAGGCTTATCCATAATTACTTTTCCGTCTCTGTTTTTTAAAATAGCCAAACCATTTTCCGAAACACAAATCATATTAGTATTACCAAAAATATCAATTACTTTACCTAAATCAGTAATTTTAATTCCTTCTTTATCAATAGCTGCATAGGAAATATTTCGGTAAGAGCCTTTGCTCACAATTCCTATTCCATTCTGAAAAGACCAAGCATTATTGTACATAAAGGGTACGATTTCTTTTCCTTTTGAATTAATAAACCCATAAAGACCATTCTTATCTTTTTGTGCATAGGCAATGTTGTCACAAAACGGTCCTATATCTTGGTATTTAAAAGGAATTATTTCTTTCCCTTCTTTATTGTAAACTCCATATTTTTTGTTCTTTTTACTAGCCCTAATTAATACAGGAAGCTCATTGATTTCCATTATTTGATGTAGAGCTTCTGCTCGGTATTTTGAGTTTTCTGGGTTTTTTAAATAGGTTTTATAAGCTTTTGGACTTGCTAAGGCAATCGTTTCTTTCCAGTGTATTTCATCTACAATACTGTTGTAAGTTCTCGGGTAGTTTTTTATGTAGTTCTTAGAGTTTGGAACTTCCAGATATAATTTTTTCAATACAGTGGTGTTTTTAGCTTCTACTAAGTATTCGACTGCTTTTACTTTTACATTCTCTTTCGTTATTTGATTGTATAAATCAAAAATATGAGTGTTAGATACAGCCTGTTTTAATGTGATTAAAGTCAATACATCAGATTTTTTATTTTTAAAATAGTTTGTTGTTCCTTCTATATCTGATGCGTTCTTTAGAAGTATCGTAAAAGCCTCTAGAGAAAAAGCTTTTTCTGCCGCGATTATAGGAGTCATGCCATACATTTTAAAGTCTGCAGACAATCCCATATCAATAAACCTTTGTATCGTATTAGGAGAATTTAAAATAGCAGCCATTAAAATTGTTTTTTTAACCTTGGCGTCAATATCATTTTGACTTTTCCCTTCCGCGAAATGATTCAAAAATAATTGAATAGCATCAGGTTTGTCGGAATGAATAGCATAAAGCATCGCTGGTTTTCCATCAATTCTTATGATTTCATGCATTCTTACTTCGATAGTTTTTTTTAAGACCTCATGATCTGAACTATTGATAGCTGACTTGAAATCATTTCCTAAAGCGGCTTCGATTTCTTTAAATTCTTTTGCTTTTTCTCCTTTAAAATATTTAGGATTGTATTTTTTTGCAGTTAAAAAAGCACTGTAAGATACTAAGGCATTTTCTTTACCTGCATAATGCCCCATCAAATAAAAATATTCTGAACTTGGTTTTTTATTTGCAGCGGTACCGGCTAACTTCATAGCTCCTTCTTTAAAATCAACTATATTGGTCTCTTTATATAGTTTGTATTTTCTTTTAGCAGCATTTATATATTGAATGTGTTTGGGCACCAAATTATTTTCCATCACGGTTTTTTTAATTGGTTTAGCACAACTATTGATTGTCCATTGTGTGGAATTGTATCGGTAATTTTGCTTCATGAATTTAGCAAAACACTCATGATGTTTGATGAATTCTAAATTATATTGTTCATCAGTTTTAGAAAAAGCAAATGCTGCATTTTGGTAATAGCCGTTAATTGCCTGATTGTTTAAATCTACAGCTTTCCAATAAAAAGAGGACATTTTTTCTTTTTGTCTTTCTATTAATGTCGCCTCAGCATAGGCAGCCCTTCGTTGTGCTTGTTTTTGTTCATCGCGTTGTTCTATCAAAGACAAGCCTGTAAATAAGGCACCTCCACCATTATTAGACTTTATTTGATCAATTGCTGTACTTAAAGTATTGTCTAGCTGTTGAAGGTTTGCTATTTTATTTTGACTTTGTAACTGAGCAATTTGCTTCATATTATTATTAAAGTTACTTAGTTGTTGTAGTGGATTGGATGCATACCCAAGATTGCTATATTTTTGTACCTGGTTGGCGTAACTTTTTGCTATTTGAATTCCTTGACTTTGAAGGCGCATAGCTGTTTTGTAATTGCTATATTCTAAATCAGTAGATGATCTTTTGATAAGTTGCTCTTTCCAATCAGTTTGTGCTGTAAAAATAAATGTATTGAAGCAAAGAAGTAGGGTGATACGGATTTTCATAGTTAGTTTTCAGAGTATTAATAGTTATGCAAGTTAAATAACTTGAATAGGTAAAACAAATATTAATTTTTTTAATCCCACCAGTGGGTTTAATTCTCTGATGCTTGGATCGAAATGATAAAGGGGTTTTCTTATTTCATGTCTTATATGTTTGTATCGAGGAAGTTGGTTGAAAAAATAGTAAAGAAGTACGTTTCGAGGCTACTATATTAAGTGTAATTATATTTTATTTTCTAGTTTGTTCTAGGTAGATTTTATAGTAGGTGAGTGGTGTACAGTAAAAACAATTTAAGAGGTTGTTAGGCTCTTTTTTTATATGTGTTTTTTTTTCCACAATAACTATAAAATGGACCTTTTATAGGGCATAAGGTCTCTACAAGTTAATTTTCTGTACGCACCTATAATGCCAAAAGATTGTTTGAGTTTGAGTTCAAGAAGCAAAAGATATTTTTATACCTTTAAAGATATTTTCAAAAACTTTAGAAGAAATTGCAACGTTTCAATTTTTGACTCGTCTTTAATATGAATAGCAACTAAAAATAACCAATTTGTCCACTACGGAATTAATAAAAAAATGCAAACTGAACGATCGTAAATCGCAGTTACAACTTTACAATATGTATTGTGAAGGAATGTATTCGGTAGCCAAACGGTATTTGAATGATCCTGTGGAAGCAGAAGATATGATCCAAGATGCTTTTGTAAAAGCATTTCAAAACTTAGCACAATTTAAAGGAGACGTAACCTTTGGAGCTTGGTTAAAGAGAATTGTCATAAACAGGTGTTTTGACAAAATGAAAATGCGTCAATTGGATATTGTTGATACAGATGTACATACTATCAACACTATAGAAGAAGAGGAATGGTCAGTTTCAGATACGGTTTCAGTAGAAGAAGTGAAAATTAGAATTGATGCTTTGCCACAGAATTACAAAACAGTAGTAAAGTTATACTTGATGGAAGGTTACGATCACAAGGAAATCTCTGAGATATTGACAATTTCAGAAAGTACATCAAGAAGTCTTTTATCAAGAGGGAAAAAAAGAATACAAGAACAATTAAAACAGTTGGATTATGGCGCAAGATCTTAGAAACTTATTTAAAGAAACAAATAAAAGCGAAATACCTTCTTTGAAACAAGGGCATCAATTGCGCTTTTTAGAGAAGCTTGAATCAGAAATGCCTGTGCAGTCAAAACCGACACTAAGAAAATTGTTTTGGAAGGTTGCTGCCATGATAACAATTGTTTTAGGAGGAGGTTATCTTTCCTATCCACTGTTTGTGAACTCAGACAGCGTAGTAATAGAATCAAAAGAAGAAAAAACAACAGTAAAAGGAAATTTAACTATAGGAAGCCTTTCTCCTGAGTTGAATAAAGTCGAAAAATACTACATAGCCAATATAAATCTTCAGTTGAGTACTTTAAAATTCAATAAGGATAACAAAGATTTGTTTGAAGGTTATATTACTAGGTTGGATGAATTGGATAAGGCCTATGCCAATTTAAATATTGAGTTGAATGAACATGGACCAACTGAGGAAACGATTACCGCTTTGATAGATAATTTGAAATTGCGTTTGGAGTTGCTATTCAAACTAAAAAACAAATTAAAAGAAATAAAACTCATACAAAATGGAAACAATACAAATGAAACGATATAAACAATTGCTAGCTATAGGTCTTCTTCTTGCTTTTAATATGATGTTTGGGCAAGAGAAGTACAACGAGACTTTTTTAGTAAAAAAGGATGTTACCATACAATTGAATTCGAAGTATACTAATGTTCGTTTTGAAACATGGAGTAAGGACAAAGTAGCGGTAATTGGCACAGTGGATGGAGTTGGTTTGTCTACTGATGAAAAAAATAAGATATTTAAAGAATGGACTATAAATGCGACAGGAAACAGTCGTCATATAGAAATCAATTCAAGTAATAATTCTGATGGTAAGCACAGTATCAATGCTTCAGAGTTAAGTAATATGGAAGCACTTACAGAATTGGAATTTATCCATCCGTTGGTAGAATCAATTATCAATCCATTGGTTGAAAGTTTTACGGAATTTCCTATTTCAGAAGAATTTGCTGAAAATATGAGCAGTCTTAATTTTGACTTTGGTGCTTACAAAAAGAATCCAGAGTCTTATATGAAAAAGTGGGAAAAAGAGGTTGAAAAGGCTTATGGAAAAAAAGGGGCAAAAGAATTGAAAATAAGAAAAAAAGCATTGAAGCATCAGCTTGATGAAGTTCCTGAGAAGAATTATTTTGGGATACCCAAACCACCTTTCACAAACAAATTAGATGGTTTTGATTTTGAAAAAGAGGACTACCTTAAAAATAAGAGGGCTTATGTAAGCAAGCTTAATAAAAAATACGATACTGATGTGAGTACTAAAGAAGTGGATGCATGGTTGAGAGATATGGACAAATGGGAAGCTGATTTTGAAAAGAAAGCTGAAGCATGGGGAGAAGCTATAGGAAAAAAGTTTGAAGATTGGGGGGAGAATTTTGGAGAAAAATTTGAAAAGAAGATGGAAGCCATGGGGGAAAAAATTGAAATTAATATGGAGAATTTGGGAGAGCAATTAAGTAATATGGCTGAAAATATGGCAGTTAATTTTGAGTTTGAAACCAAGAATAGCAAAGGACATAAAACAATTAAGTTCCATCACAGTCCTGAAAGTCATTCTAAGAAGACCAATAGAATTTTGGTGATAAAAATACCCAAGAACGCAAAATTAAATGTCAATATCCGTTATGGTGATGTACGTTTTGATGATGTAAAAAATAGCTTGAATGCAAATTTGAATTATTCTTCCTTAAGTGCAAAATCTATTCAGAACACATCAACTTCTATAAATGCTTCTTATTCGCCTATTCATGTGGATACCTGGAAAGATGGTGTTTTAAACCTAAAATATGTAGAAGATTGTTCTTTAAAAAATGTAGAGCGTTTGAGTTTGACTTCAAATTCTTCTGATGTTCGCATCGTAAATTTGAATAAAGAAGCAATTATTAATGGCTCTTTTGGAGATTTGTCAGTCCAAAGTTTAGGAAAATCATTTGAGAACTTGGATATTGTTTTGGAGAATACAGATGCTTCGGTAAAGTTACCCGCAACCAATTTTTCT
>Ga0105356_10003135_pt1 | contig 16324 bp, 10 predicted proteins | sample GOMGulsemesocosm_3_FD_83502 | JGI IMG/M metagenome (GOLD analysis project Ga0105356, IMG submission 83502) | Methane-oxidizing microbial communities from mesocosms in the Gulf of Mexico - GOM9D Gulf of Mexico | ecosystem: Environmental > Aquatic > Marine > Cold seeps | place: Gulf of Mexico...
GTGACTGGACGAGCAAGCGCTGAAAGATCCGTTTGAGTCACTTCAAAAGGGATCAAACCTCTATAAATCGTCCCCACATCCCCTTCCGCACAAGACACTGTGATATGTTCACCCTGCTGAATTCTTTCTGTTGCCTGATCTGTACCGATTACGGCAGGAATACCTAACTCACGCGCCACAATCGCAGCATGACAGGTTCTGCCTCCACGGTTAGTGACAATAGCCGCCGCAATTTTCATAATCGGTTCCCAGTCAGGAGTCGTGGTATCAGCGACTAAAACCTCCCCTGCTTTAAATTGATTTAAAAAGGAACTACTTTTAATATAATGAGCCTGACCACTGGCAATTTTAGTCCCCGCTGAACGCCCGACGACCAAAACCTCGCCCTCGCCTTTTAAGCTGTATTCTTCAAGCACATGGCCTGTTTGTTGCGAGTTGACGGTTTCAGGGCGAGCCTGAACGATATATAACTGACCATCCAAGCCATCTTTAGCCCATTCCATATCCATCGGTTTATCATGCCCGACTTGCGTACTATAGTAGTCTTCAATTTTAATGGCATAATCAGCCAGTGTTAATATTTCATCATCATTAATACAGAAACATTGGCGATCAGCTTTTGCCGTGACCACATTTTGTACGGCTTCCTTGGTATTACCCGAAGCATAAATCATTTTGATTTTTTTTGTTCCCAGCACTCTACGCAGTACGCTTCGATAGCCTTGCTTAAAGGTCGATTTATGCACATAAAATTCATCAGGATCAACCGTCCCTTGAACAACATTTTCACCTAGGCCATACGCCCCAGTAATAAAAATAGCATCACGAAAGCCAGATTCAGTATCCAAAGAAAACATCACTCCACTGGCTGCCAGATCAGAACGCACCATTTTCATTATGCCAATGGATAAAGCCACCTTAAAATGGTCAAAACCATGATCAATACGATAATGAATCGCACGATCAGTAAACAGGCTAGCAAAGCAACGGCGGCAGGCATCTAATAAAACATCATTGCCTGTAATATTTAAATAAGTATCCTGTTGCCCAGCAAAGCTGGCAGTTGGCAAGTCTTCGGCTGTTGCAGAACTACGCACAGCCAGACTCATACTAGGACCATATTCTGCTTTTAATTCAGCATAAGCGGCCAGGATTTCAGCTTGTAAATCATCAGGCAGCACCGCACCATAAACAATATCGCGAGCCTGTTTACCTCGTCTGGCAAGGTCATCCATATCATCGGCATTCAATCCATCGAGTGCTGCATGTAGCTTATCCCATAGCTGGTTATGATCTAAAATAGTTCGATAGGCTTGTGCATTAACGGCAAAGCCATTAGGGATTTTTACGCCCTGTGCAGTTAATTGACAGTACATTTCACCTAAGGAGGCATTTTTTCCACCGACCAAAGGAATGTCATCAATGGATATATCCTTAAAAAAATGAATATATTGATAGTTCATGGCAATTTCCTATTTATCTTAAAACACCCTTTGATGGGCTATAACTATCCAGTAATTCAATATAGTTTTCCCGTTCATAGGCCGCCGGATTAATTGCATGTTGCTGGCTGAGACTGCCTTTCAATTGCTGAACCGATTCATATTCATGCAGCGCGAGCCAATGGGCTAATTCTTCAAGTAATTTCTTAAGCTGTTGTGGGCCTTTTTCTAATAAAACACTGCATAAATGAGTCACATCCGCACCAGCCAATAAGGCTTTAATAACATCTTCAATGGTATGAAAGCCCCCCGTCACAGCAATAGACATTTTCACCTTGCCATACAATAAGGCAACCCAGCGAATACGTAGCAATGTTTCATCAGATGTCGATAACCTGATTTTAGGGCTAACCAACAAGGTGTCCAAATCAATATCAGGCTGATAAAAACGATTAAATAATGCCACACCGTTTGCCCCAGCCAATTCTAATTGACGGATAAAATGTAATGGAGAGCTAAATTGTGATGAAAGTTTCATGTTAATCGGAATAGAAACATGCGTGCGTAATTCGGTTAATAGATTGAGGTATTTATCTTCAATCGCCTGTGAACTTAACTCAATATCTGCTGCAACATAATAGACATTTAGTTCAAGCGCATCGGCTCCAGCCTGTTGCAAGGCTTTGCCATATTCAACCCAGCCTTTTGCAGTGATACCATTAAGACTGGCTATCACCGGGATATCCAATTGATCTTTTAACAATTGTAATTGTTCTAAATACTGCTCTTGATAACTGTCAAAATTTATATGAACTGGATGAAAGCTATCCGCTTCTGCATGCCCGATAGCCTGTTGCTGAAAGAATCGATCATGCTGCTTAGCTTCTGCTTCTATGCCTTCTTCAAATAATGAATGCATAATCAAGGCAGATGCGCCTGCATCTTCCAGCTGTTTAGCCTGTTGCAAATCTTTACTCATTGGAGAGGCAGAAGGCACCAATGGGTTATCAAGTTTTAAACCAAGATATTCTGTACTTAAGTCCACCATCTTAATGCTCCTCATCTGCCTGTTTAAATTTGGCTTTAACGCTTGCAATACGGCTACTATCAGACCAGTCTAATTCAGCCAGTTGCTGATAATAATGATAACGATGATCAACATCACGCTGGGCTTGGGCTAAAAATTGTTCGGCATTTTCAGGGTGTGACTGCCATAACATATCAAAACGGGCTTCGGTACGGATAAAGTCTTTATAGGGAATTGAAGGCGGTTTAGAATCAAGGTGCATGGGGTTTTGTCCCTGTTTAATACGTTTTGGATCAAAACGAAACAGTGGCCAATGCCCACTTTTTACCGCCAATTGTTGTTGCTGATGATTATTGGATAAATCAATACCATGGGCAATACAGGGTGAATAGGCAATAATCAATGAGGGGCCTTGATGCGCCTCTGCATCCAGAAAAGCACGTAATGTCTGGATATCTTTACCTGCATAAGCGACATGCGCAACATACACATTTTCATAATCCATCGCCAATAAAGCCAGATCTTTTTTAGCCGATGCTTTGCCGCTAGCCGAAAATTTAGCCACCGCACCTCTAGGTGTTGCTTTAGATGTTTGTCCCCCCGTATTGGAATACACTTCAGTATCCAGTACCAGAATATTTACATTACTGCCACTTGCCAATACATGATCCAGACCACCATAACCAATATCATAAGCCCAACCATCACCACCGACAATCCAGACACTTTTTTTACAAAGATCATCAGCCAATGCTAATAATTGACGAGCTATCACCGTATCAATAGATTGTAATTTTTGTTTTAACATAGCAACACGCTCTCGTTGCTCATAAACTGCGCTTTCATCGATTTGCTCCGCATTAACAATGGCTTCTACTAAAGGCTTATCAAGTTTTGATTTAAGTTGTTGTAACAACTCAGTCGCCTGTTCAGCATGCTTATCAATAGCCACTCTTAGTCCTAGGCCAAATTCAGCATTATCTTCAAATAAAGAGTTATTCCAGGCGGGACCACGACCTTCATTATTTTTTGCCCAAGGTGTAGTCGGTAAATTCCCACCATAAATAGATGAACAGCCTGTCGCATTAGCCACCACCATTCGATCCCCAAATAATTGACTGGCAAGTTTTAAATACGGGGTTTCTCCACAGCCTGCACAAGCCCCTGAAAATTCAAATAAGGGCTGTAAAACCATCGCCCCTTTAATGGTTGATGTTTTAAGCAGACGACGATCATATTCGGGGAGGGATAAAAAATAATCCCAGTTGATATGTTCTTGTTGTTTTAGTGGGGGTTGCAAAGCCATATTAAGCGCCTTACGACTAGCAATAGATTTATCACGAATAGGACAAATATCAACACACAGTGAACAACCCGTACAATCTTCAGGCGCAACCTGATAACTAATTTCCAGACCCGCAGGAAAATCTTTACCCAGCATAGGCATATGTTTGAATGCCACGGGCGCTTCAGTTAGCTCCGTTGTAGCAAAAATTTTACTGCGAATAGCTGCATGCGGACACACCATCACACATTTACCACACTGAGTACACAAATCTTCTTCCCAGACAGGAATCTCTAATGCCAGGTTTCGCTTTTCATAAGCACTGGTGCCTAATGGAAAAGATCCATCAGCGGGGAATACACTGACGGGTAAAGAATTACCTTGGCCGGCAATAATTTTAGCGGTTACTTGCTGAACAAATTCTGGTGCAGACTCGTTTATCAAAGACCTTAATTCAATCTTGCTGCTGGTTTTTTGAGGGGTATGAATCGCATGTAAACAAACCAGTGTTTCATCAATCGCATGGAAATTTAAATCAACCATCCGTTTGTATTTTTTACCATAGGTTTTTTCCACTGCCTGTTTAATGGCTAAAATAGCCTCATCCTTAGGCAAAATACCTGATATTGCAAAGAAACAGGTTTGCATAATGGTATTAATACGCTTACCCATACCCGTTTTTTCAGCAACCGCATAGGCATCTATACTATAAAGTTTGATTTTTTTATCGATTATTTGTTGCTGAGTTTTTTGAGGTAGAGTATCCCAAACTGATTCAACATTAGCCGATGAATTAAGTAAAAATACGGCGCCCTCCGCAGCATAATCGAGCATATCATAGCGTTCTAAAAACAGAGCCTGATGACAGGCAACAAAATTGGCATCATTCTCCGCGATTAGGTAGGTAGAGTGAATAGGCTCAGAGCCAAACCTAAGATGTGAGATAGTGACCGCGCCAGATTTTTTAGAGTCGTAAACAAAATAGCCTTGTGCTTGTAACTCAGTATTCTCGCCAATAATCTTAATACTATTTTTATTGGCACTCACCGTTCCATCACTACCCAAACCAAAAAACAAAGCCTGAAAGGTATTAATATGAGCATCTGTTCTAAAACCCTTATCCCAATCAAGGCTAAGATGAGTTAGATCATCCTCAATACCGATAGTAAATGGATTCTTTTGTGTCTCTTGTTTTAAATGATCATAAATGGCTTTCACCATTGCGGGGGTAAATTCCTTGGATGACAAACCATATCGCCCGCCTATCATCTTAGGCATCCTATTAAATTTACAATTTCCCGTATTGTAATATTGAGCTATCGCAGTAACCACATCTTTATATAAAGGTTCCCCATCAGCCCCAGGTTCTTTGGTACGATCCAATATAGCAATATGAGTACAACTGGCGGGTATTGCTGTTATTAAGTCGGCAGCAGAGAAAGGGCGATAGAGTCTAACTTTGATTGCACCACTAGCATCACCTTGCCCAACAAGATAATTAACTGTTTCTTCAACCGTTTCAGCCGCTGATCCCATCAAAATAATAATGCGCTCTGCATTAGGCGCACCAATATAATCAAATAAATGGTATTGCCTTCCCGTTAAAGCAGCAAAACGATTCATGGTATTTTGCATGACATCAGGCATTTTTCTGTAATAAGTATTAACCGATTCACGCGCCTGAAAATAGACATCAGGATTTTGCGAACTACCCCGTAATACAGGATGGTCTGGCGACAATCCACGCGCATGATGCGCTTTTACCCACTCATCATCAATCATTTCTTGATAAACACTCGCCTCAATACCTTTTATTTTGGCAATCTCATGAGAGGTTCTAAATCCATCAAAAAAATGTAATATCGGTAAGCGAGCTTCTAAGCTGGCAGCCGTAGAAATTAAGGCCATATCCATCACTTCTTGAGGAGAATTGGCACTGAGTATTGCAAAGCCCGTCATTCTTGCCGCCATCACATCACTATGATCAGCAAAAATTGATAAGGCCTGACAAGCAATAGATCGTGCAGCAATATGAAACACGGTTGGGGTTAATTCACCCGCAATTTTGTACATATTGGGTAACATCAACAACAAACCTTGCGAAGCCGTAAAAGTCGTTGTCAGCGCACCAGCCTGTAAAGAACCATGAATAGCCCCCGCAGCCCCCGCTTCGGATTGCATTTCAATAATTTTAGGAACCGTTCCCCAAAGATTGGTCTGTCCTTGAGATGACCATTCATCAGCCGCCTCGCCCATCGGTGAAGCTGGGGTAATCGGGTAAATGGCAATCACTTCATTTAGTTTATGAGCGACAATAGCCGCGGCCTGATTACCATCTATCATTAACATGGATCGTTTTGACATCTATGGCTCCTCAAAAAACTATCGGTTCTTTATATAAGACTGTACACCTATTTTGTATATTAATCTTCATTAATATTCAGGATTAATTCCACTGCAATAACTCATTATTTTTAGTTGTTTTTTCGACAAAGGTTATTGAATCGTTTGGTTAAAGTTATTAATAGTACATTAATCAGATCAGGCTATCTTGTATGTAATGTATGTTATCTAGTTTAGCATTACAGCCCTAACGGCTTCTCTCTTGCTTATTTCATTTGAGACGCGTAAAGTTAACTAGATCGAGACAATAACTTATTATCTTCTCGCTTTTCAAGCAGAGACTTAACGCTGTACGTCTTTAAAGCGAAAGAGCAAGAGTGGTTCGAGTTATGCCAGGCTGACCGTGGAAATGGAAAGCTGACAACAGCTAGGCTAATCATAAATCCGAATTAGATAATTAAAATCTGATATTTCGAAGTGTTAATTTCAACTCACACCTCTAGAACCATAGATTAATTTCTCATTTTTGACTATAATTGTCAAAAAAGTATATTAAATTAGGTTTTAGTGTGATTATTGAGTTAGTAGTAGAGAACTTTCGTTCTATTAAGTTAAAGCAGACATTTAGCTTTGCAAAGTCAAAAGCAGATGATTTAGATAAAAATTCATTTATTCCAAGCGCGCGCGGAGCTATTCCATTACTGAAGTCTACTGCCCTATACGGGGCAAATGCAGCAGGAAAATCAAACTTTATCTTGGCCTTAAAAGTTATGCAAACAATTATTCAAGGTTCAGCAAAAGAAACTCAACGTGGAGATAAATTACCTGTAACCCCCTTTCGTCTATGTGAGAGCACAATTAAGAAGCCAACAGAGTTCGAAGTGATCTTTATTGCGGAAGGAGTAAAATATCAATATGGTTTTGCGTTAACATCGGAAAGAATTACTGAGGAATGGCTGTACGCATTCCCAAAAGGAAGACCGCAGCGATGGTTTATTCGAGCATTTGACTCTATTGAAGAGGAATATGTTTGGGATTTCAGTAGTTTTTTTCTAGGAAAAAAACTACTTTGGAAAGACTCTACTCGTTATAACTCTCTTTTCCTCTCTACTGCGGTAATGTTAAATAATGAGCAATTAAAACCTGTATATGATTGGTTTGTAGATACTTTAAAAGTAACAGATATAAATGGGTGGAATCCTGCTTATACCGCAAATATTTGCTCTGATGATGAAATAAAAGAAGAAGTTCTTAAGTTTTTAAAATCAGCTGACCTTGATATTAGCGATATTAAATTAGAATCTAAAACAATTGATAGTTCTTTTTTTCCTGATGACATGTCAAGCAAGGTTAGAGATGAGTTGCTAAATGATTTAAAAGGTAAGCAAATCATTGATATTAAAACTGTCCATAATATGTCATCTGGTCAGGAAGTACTTTTTGATTTAGATGACGAGTCGGATGGCACTCAAAAGCTATTTGCATTTGCGGGACCATGGATTGATAGTTTAAAAGATGGGAAAGTGTTATTTATTGATGAACTTCATGATAGTTTACATCCTATTATTGTAAAGTTTTTAGTGGAACTATTTCATAATGAGAAAACTAATCCACATAATGCTCAGCTAGTGTTTACGACTCATGAAACTTCTATTCTTGATCAACAAATATTCAGGAGAGATCAGGTTTGGTTCTGCAATAAAGAAAAAGATCAGGCAACAACACTCTACCCCTTAACTGATTTTAGCCCTAGAAAAGGTGTGGAGAATTTGGAAAAATCCTACCTATCAGGGAGGTATGGAGCGCTCCCTTTTATTAATTCGTTAGAATATATTGGAGATTAGTTTTGGGTAGCGATGATTTATTCCATAAGCGTAAAGCTAGAAATGAAAATGATAACGCCCGAAGAAAATCATTCAGACAACCCTACGATCGCGTGTTAATTGTTTGTGAAGGTGAAAAGACGGAGCCTTATTATTTCGAAGAAGTTAAATCAATATTAGAGCTTGATTCAGCTAATATTGAAATAGACGGTTCATGTGGCTCTAGCCCGATAAATGTTTTTAACCATGCTGCTTTGGTTTTTAGCAACGATAGGAAAACAGGAGAGATATACAATCGGGTTTTTTGTGTGTTTGATCGTGATAGTCATACTTCGTATGCAGAAACGCTTAAAAAAATAGATACATTAAATACTCAATTGGTTAAGGATAAAGTAATTAGCGCAGATGAGTTGATTTTTACTGCTATTAAATCTGTTCCTTCTTTTGAGTATTGGTTTTTATTGCATTATATTCCAACCACCAAGCCTTATGAAAAAACTGGTGCTAAGAGTGTTGGAGATCTAGTAATAGAAGACTTAAGAGTATATATGCCTAGTTATAAAAAAACTCAAAAAGGTATTTTTGAAATGTCTATTAAGGAAGGCCTACTTGATGGTGCAAAAGCCCATTCTAAGCGAATATTCGAGGCAGCGAAGATATCTGGTGAATTCAATCCAAGTACAAATGTACATGAATTAATTGACTACCTTCAAAACTTAAAAGGTTGAGTTCTGAAGAGGATCGCAAAACAAATACTTTACCTTACTATATACTGCGAACTGAAAGAGCAAAGCGTCACGGAGTTTAAAGCCTGTGACAACTTTGAAGTCTTCATAACTTGTCAATCAAGACAGACGGAAAAAGCCCCGCTGCTTATTTCATCGTTATATTTATTCATGAAAAACAATATGAGCCCGGTAGGTCCGATTAGCGATAGCGTAATCGGACGCATGTCTCCCCATCCGTCACAAAATTTAAATCCCTACATTAATTCAATAAAAAAATATTCTTTTATTATGCTTACCAAAAATAGATTATAACCAGGTGGGTGAAGGTCTGGTACATCGAGGTTAATCTATACCTCTACCTATTAAAATACGTCCGATTAGGCTATCGCTAATCGGACCTACAATTGCCTTTATTCTTCTAATCCGTAGTCCTACTGCTGAATAGAGCTCTTAAGCTCCTTAATAATCAGACTTTTTTCTATTCATGTATTTTTAGCATTCAACAGATTATCTATGTTAAGCTGATAAAACGTGTCTAAACAAGCTGTCATATGATGCCTGTTAACAATACTCCGCGTGGAGTATGCCTTTATTAAAGACCACGTAACCTGAAAATATTATCTAAATAGTTTTGAAGGTGCACTATGTCAAATAATCAATCCAATCTCCCTGACTACCTTATCTTAGGTAGTGGCTTGTCCAGTTTATCCTTTGCTGCCTTAATGGCTAAGGCGGGGAAGAAAGTAAAAATTATTGAAGCACATGAATTCCCTGGTGGATACGGGCATACCTTTGTTGAGGGTAATAAATATCGTTTTAATGCACAACTGCATTACGTCTGGAATTGTGGTGAAGGACAAGCCGTTAATAACTTTCTAAAAAAACTGCAGCTGGAAAATATTGTCACCTTTGAGCAATATGATGCCAATGGCTATGATCATATGCGTATTCCAAATTACGCTCTTGATATCCCTTATGATAAAACTGAATTATCTAATCGCCTATCTAAACTATTCCCTGAGCATAAAAACGCCTTTACAGAGTTTCTTGATGAGGTCTGGCAAACCGCAGCTGAATTAGCCAAACTCCCAGAACCCTTAAACCTTGCCTTTATTCTTAAGCATGGTTTAAGCAGCCAACATGTCTTTAAATACCGTCATTCAACCCTACAGCAGGTTTTTGATAAATTTAAACTGCCATTAGAGGCTCAAACTTTATTAGCACTGCAATGGCCTGATTTTTTACTGCCCCCCAAAAAACTTTCCTTCTTTGCCTGGGTCACGCTGTTTACTCACTATTGCAACGGCGCATATTACCCAACTCATCATTTTGAACAGGTGATTAATTCTTTAATCAAAACCATTGAAGAAAATGATGGCGAAATTATTTACAATCAAAAAGTAACTGAATTCATACTTGAGCAAGATACAGTCCTTGGCGTGACATGCATGGATAAAAATGATCACTCCCTTTTTAATGAGTATCAAGGAAAAGATGTTATTTGTAATATTGACCCGAAACGAACGGCCTCCATGATTGGTATGGACAAGTTTTCTGATTCTGTCCGCAAGAAACTTGAATATGACTACTCACCTTCCAATTTTGTCGCCTATTGCGTGGTTAAGGGGATTGATTTAAGGGATTTTGGCTTTGGTCGTTGGAATCTATTTCATAGTGAACAATCCGATCTGAATAAAGCATTTGATGATATGCATGACCGAGCAGATTATTCAGCCCCTAGCTTTGTTTTAACCACACCAGGTTTTCTTAGTGATGATAATAATGATTGCCCTGAAGGCGAACAAATTATTCAATTTTTAACCGTCGCCAATTATCACTATTTCCATGATTTAAAAATTGGCGATGCCAGTACCTATCGGAAAAAGAAAAAAGAGATATTTGATTCAATTATCAAGGTGATAGAACAACGCTATATTCCCAATTTTCGTGAACATCTAGTATTTAAAATGATAGGCAGTCCAACGACCAACGAAAGCTTCTGCGGCAGCCCCGAAGGTAATTCCTATGGCTCTAATCTGACCCCAGAAAATTTAAGCCCCCACCGATTAGATTATAAAACCTCGTTAAGGAACTTTTATTTTTGCAATGCCTCATCAGGACAGCCTGGGTTTGCGGGTACTATTAAAACAGGTTGTAAGTTATATGAAAATTTAACAGGAGACTCTGTTATGGACAAGGCATCTCTATGAAAATTGCCATAGTAGGCGGCGGTGCAGCAGGTATGACTACAGCTCATCTGTTAGATAAAGTACATGAAGTTACTGTGTATGAAAAACAGCCTATTCTAGGGGGGAATATTCGTACTATAAATAAAAATGTAACTTGCGAGGGCTTAGATCCAAATATCACCCTTGAAAATGGAGTGATTGAGTTTGAACGCGACCACTTTCCCAATTTTCATAAATTAATGCATCATCTTCAGGTTCCGATTGAAGAGGTTCCTCTTTCCAGTGAATTGTTTCTGGCTAATGGTCATCATTACAAATCAGCCGCTGCCATTCATAACGGCTACTCAATGAAGTGGAAACGACTGATAGAAAGCCTTAAATTAACACCCGTAGTTTTATCGTACTTGGTTTTTGTGATTAAAATAATGTTCGCCAACCAACATTCAATACAGCATCGTCCCGTTTCGGATTACCTGGGCAATAGCATTAGCGACAAATGGCTAAAAATGATGTTGATGTATGCCTATTCTATGCCCTATAAAACAATAGCCGATTTTCCAGCAGAAATAGCGGTCCCTTTATTACGGCATTCTGGCATGTTGACTAAATGGGTGCGCATTATTGGAGGGGTTTATAGTTATATTGAAAAAATAGTCTCTCAATTTCAGGGTTCTATTTATTGTAATGCTTCAATATCAGGCATTAGCAGAAACTCGACGGGTGTTAAAATACAATTAGCTGATGGTACATTGCAACATTTTGATAAAGTCGTTTTCGCCACCACTCCTGATCAGGTTTTAGCTTTATTAACAGATCCAACAGATAATGAAACCCGACGCTTTAATGCCTGGAAAGCTAATATTATTGATACTGTTATTCATACAGACACTTCAATATATAAACATTTCGGTGTGACTTATTTTGGTGAGTTTGATTTATTCGAAAACAAACTCAATAGCGATTGTGGCTACAATGCTTATTTAGATCGCTTATGTGGCATAAATGCTGAAGCTGATACCCATTTTAGCCTTGCCTATAACCTAAACCAATATATAGACCCTGATAAAATCATTGATTTACAACAGCATCATTCACCCGCCTACAATGTTGAAGCTATCCGTTATCGTCAGGAAGTGATAGAAACCAATGGTGAAAACAATACCTATCATACGGGTGCCTATTTATATGAAGGCTTACATGAAGGTGCTATTACTTCGGCTCTTGTTGTTTCTGAGTTATTAGGTGGATTGCACTTATAAATATTTTGCTTAATATTATCAATATACAATTGCGTGAAAAGTATCACGTTTATTTTTATTTGTTTTTGAAATAATACCAATCAAGGTTGTTGTCCAAGTATCTTTTCCCTAAATCGTATACATGCAACCTGTTTATTAAGGTTGTACTTTCGGGTACAACCTTTTTTCGTATAGAAATAACGGTTTTTCATCTAAAATAGATTTTATTTCATACAAATCAAATTATTTCAGTGCTTAACTTAATCTGGGTTCTATTTTTCTTTTCTGCATTTATTACCGCCCTGTTTAAACTGGTCATCTTAGGAGATCAACAGGTATTTGCTCAAATAATGACTGCCATGTTTAGCTTGTCTAAAACAGCCTTTGAGATTTCTTTGGGACTGACTGGTGTTCTGGCACTGTGGCTTGGCATCATGAAAATTGGTGAACGCAGTGGCTTCATGCAATTATTAACGCAAGCTCTTACCCCACTTTTTAGTCGATTAATGCCCGGTGTTCCTCCTAACCACCCTGCACTTTCAGCCATCGTAATGAATATCTCAGCTAACGCATTAGGGCTGGACAATGCTGCAACGCCCTTAGGCATAAAAGCCATGAAGGAATTGCAAACATTAAACCCAACACCGGATACCGCGAGTAATGCACAAATTTTATTCCTGGTGATTAACACCTCAGCTGTTACCCTATTTCCTATCACCATTTTTACCTATCGGGCTCAACTGGGTGCGGCTAATCCAACGGATGTGTTTATCCCTATTTTAATAGCAACCTATATGTCGACAATGATCGGTTTACTTGCCGTTGCATCAGTACAAAAAATCAATTTATTAGACAAAGTAATCTTTTCTTATTTGGCTGGGTTCACCCTGTTTGTTGCTGGTATTCTGTCTTACTTTGCTCAGTTAACTCAGGAGCAGATGTTAATTCAATCGGCACTGCTTAGTAATATCATCTTATTTTCCTTAGTCATTGCCTTTATCAGTGGTGCTGTTTATCAACGTATTAATGCTTATGATGCCTTTATAGAAGGCGCAAAAGAAGGCTTTCAAACGGCAATTACTATTATTCCCTATCTGGTTGCCATGCTGGTTGCAATCGGTGTTTTTAGAGCCAGTGGCGCTTTAGATTTAATTATTGAACTGATTCGTTATGGCGTCCACTTTTTCGGACTTGATACTCGCTTTATAGATGCCTTGCCTACCGCCCTTATGAAACCTTTTAGCGGTAGCGGTGCAAGAGCCATGATGGTTGATACGATGCAACTACATGGTGCCGACTCCTTTGCCGGACGCTTATCATCAATTGTACAAGGTAGTACAGAGACCACTTTTTATGTCCTTGCGGTTTATTTTGGCTCCGTTGGCATCAAAAACATTCGTCATGCCGCCGCTTGTGGGATAATTGCTGATTTTGCGGGCATTGTGGCCGCAATTTTTATTGCATATTGGTTTTTCGGTTAATGTTGGTATATCTCAAAACACTGGGTTGTCGTCTTAATGAGGCAGAATTAGAAACATGGGCACAGGCTTTTCAAAAAGCGGGTCATCAAATTACACGCGAAGTAAAAGATGCTCATATTGTCATTATTAATTCATGTGCAGTGACTGCAGATGCTTCGCGTAAATCACGGCAACTTATTCGCCGTGTACATAGAGATAACCCAAGCGCAAAACTGGTGATTAGTGGCTGCTATGTCACCTTAAATGAAGATGAAGCGGCTCAATTAATGGGTGTTGATTTAGTAGTCAGCAATAAAAATAAAGATCAATTAGTTGAACAGACCTTAGCCGCACTCAATTTAGAGACCATGCCAGCCATGTCAACTGAACCCGGTGAAACCTCTTTGTTTAGTCGTGGCAGACAACGGGCATTTATTAAAGTACAAGATGGTTGCCGTTATCGATGTACCTTTTGTATTGTGACGGTTGCTAGGGGGGAAGAAATCAGTCGTCCAGTGCAAACCATTATTGATGAAATTAACTCATTACATCAGCAAGGTATCAATGAATTTATTCTAACGGGTGTTCATCTGGGTGGCTATGGCAGTGATATTGAAAGTAATCTAACCGATTTAATCACAGAAATCCTGGAAAAAACCGAGATTCCTCGGTTAAGATTAGGTTCTTTAGAACCTTGGGAATTACCTGAAGGTTTTTTCAGCCTATTTGAAAACCCACGCTTAATGCCGCATTTGCACCTTCCCTTACAAAGCGGCTCTGACACAGTATTACGCAGAATGGCAAGACGCTGTAAAACAGAAGAGTTTGCAGCCATGGTTAAGCAAGCACGTCAACAAGTCAAAAACTTTAATATTACAACCGATATTATTGTTGGATTCCCTGGCGAAACAGAACAAGAATGGCAAGATAGCTTTGACTTTATCAAACAAACGGGATTTGGTCATATCCATATCTTCACCTATTCCAGTAGAGAAGGTACAAAAGCCGCCACCCTCCCCGACCAGTTGACTAACGAAATAAAAAAACAGCGCAGCAAACAGTTACATGAATTGGCTGAATCGATGAAACAGCAGTTTGCCGAGGAAAACTTAAATCAAAGATTTTCAGTCCTCTGGGAAGGCCACAAGCAAGAAATTGACAATAATCAACATTTAGTTTTTGGCTATACCCCCAATTATTTAAGAGTTGCTTGCAAAGTGCCTGATACAGAATCTATTGAAAATAAAATGATAAGTGCTGAAATGATAACAATTGAAAAGGGGTATATCAGTGGTAAATTACATCGATAAGGCATTTAAGGAAGCTCTGATCAAGTCCAATTATTTTTAGCTTGCTAAAACAGCCGATATTTTCCACCAAGATCGGCGCAATAGAGACTGTGAAAATATTCCGTTTTTCATCTCCCCCTTTGAAAAAGGGGAAGTTTGCAAAATGAAATGCAAGACTTGACCTTACAATCCTGCGCTAACGCTAATCGGACCAAGCTAGAAAGTTATTTTTTTATAAACTGATAAATATCGCCGAATCTAGCTTTCAGTGTCATTATGTTTTCTTCTTTGTTGACTACAGAGAAGTTATCGAATTTTCCTGATCTTCCTAAAATAGAGACTTTTAATTTACCCTCTTCAATTTCATAATTTACTGGCGTTTGATCGTAATAACTGCCATCGCGTGGAATATTTTTAATAGTCACCTTGCCGTTATTAAATACCCAAGTATCTTCTCGTTTTACCCTTTCTTCTGTTTTCTCAGATTGTTTAGTGTATTCCAAAGTCCATGAACCTTGAATATTTTCATTAGTTAATGAGGTACTTTCAGCATATAGATTACCGCTGAAGAATAAGGCACTTGATAAAATAGCTACTACAGTTGTTTTTTTCATTTTCTTGATTGAGTAAATATTAAAGAATCATTATATAATAACTCTATTAAATGATTTTACTTATCTTACTAAAAAGTAACCCCGTAAGATGGAATAGCGATAGCATTTTCCGTCATGATATGGACTATGAGCTAATGATGTCTTTTGATAAGGAATTGGAACTTCTTTTCCTCTCTAAAAATCAAGCCCCCCCCCAAAAAAAAATCATTATCAACTTCACCCAAACCAAACCATGCCTCCAAATAAACCCCATCAGGTACATAACGATGAAAACGTGAAGACTCCCAATCCGTAAGGAGCCTCTGATCAAGTCCAATTATTTTTAGCTTGCTAAAACGGCCGATATTTTCCACGAAGACTGGCCCAATAGAATGATTATTACGCCTCACTTCCTGAAAAATAGCGACCGTTTTTTCGGCGCTAAATTCTAAGCAACTTAATCAGAGGTTCCTTAAGACACACCTATAATATTTACTTGTTGTCGGGCTGAATAGTGTGTACGCTTCTCCTCAGATAACTACAATCAAATTACAGAAAAAACAATCCTATGAAAACACGTATTTTCACTATTTCATTTCTCTTATTAATGAGTGTCGCTAGCTTTCTGCCATTTCCAACTACCACGTTGATTTGCCTGTATGCGGCCATTTTCAGACCACGCTGGTTTAAAGTAGTCACCGATGAAGTATATAAAAGCAAAATATTCAATTAAACGCCCTCCCCCTGTAAAAAAAACAGGGGGGTTTACCGATAAGTTAAACCTTTCTTAAGGAACCTCTGATTAAGTTAGAAAATTTTCTGTAAAAGAAATTTTACTGATTTTTTTGAAATTTTCTCATTTTTCATTCTAAAACACCTTCTTTTTACCGCTATTTCCGTCCAAAAC